>OCHN01000145.1_pt1 | contig 75878 bp, 75 predicted proteins | sample 1538911 | NCBI WGS metagenome assembly OCHN01 (sample SAMN04571736, study PRJEB22368) | human gut metagenome | biome: human gut; material: stool | host: Homo sapiens | place: Luxembourg | collected 2013-01-11 | reverse complement strand
TGTTTCTGGATAAGAGAGAATTTACAGGACCAATCTATACACAAATCGAAGAAGCTGTAGACTTTGTATTGAGAAATATTCGACTCGGAGCAACGATTGATGGATTGGTGCGAAAAGAGAAGTATGAGCTACCACCGGAAGCAATCAGGGAAATGATCATTAACGCCCATTGTCACCGTAACCTATTGGATGAATCCTGTATTCAGGTCGCAGTTTATGATGACAGGTTGGAGGTGACTTCTCCAGGCGGATTATATAACGGATTGACTTATGAGGAAATCATGAATGGTCATTCTAAGATCCGGAATAAAGGTATTGCCAATATATTCAGTCAGATGGGACTCGTAGAAGCATGGGGAAGCGGAATAAAAAGAATCCTGAATGCTGCAGAAGAGTATGGACTTCCGAGACCGAGATTTCAGGAATTTGATAATATGTTTCGGGTAGAGGTGTTCCGTAATTCATTTCCGATGACAAATGAAAAAGAAAGCATCGGAGAAGCATCGGAGAAGCATCGGAGAAGCATCGGAGAAGCATCGGAGGCAGAGTGGAGAACAGATCTCAACGATACACAGCAAAAGATTATAAAGTTGCTTTCAGAAGATCATCAATTATCAGCGGTTAAGTTAGCTGAAAAAATCGGGGTTGCCAGTCGAAATATTGAGAACAATATTAAGAAGTTAAAAGAGTATGGTATTCTTATAAGACATGGATCTCCAAAGAATGGTTACTGGGAGATTGTTGATAAAGATCTACAGGAGTGAGAAGTAAATTAGTCTAAGATTAGTCCAAGAGAATATATAGATAAATAACAAAAATAGATTGACATTTTGTAGTAATTAGTAGTAAACTGTACTTGTGGAAGGGAAGTGATATGTTTGGCTAGAAAAACACCAAAAGATGGCAAAGAAGAAAACATACGAGTACGGGTGACTCCAGAGCAAAAACAGAGACTTGTTGAGTATGCAGAAAGACACTATCAGAGCATGAGTGGTGTTGTATGTCAGGCATTGGATCTCCTGTACGCAAGAGAAGAACAACAAAATAATAAAGAGTAAAATGGAGTTATTTTGGAGTTTATTTCTTCATAAGCGGTGCGAAAAGCACAGAATCAGAACATATGTTCGAACTATAAGCCTCTAATAACAGCCTTTGCGTGTCATGAAATGCAGTCCGCAAAGGAATTCGAATAATTCAATTAAATATAGAATATTTTATATAGCAGGTAGTCTGTGTGATTGCCTGCTATTGCTTTAAATGTTAAAGTCAGATCTGAATATTGAGTTAATGTTTTACTTAGGAAAGGAAGTAAATCATATGCTGAATATTTTTTATGGTGATATGGAAGGTGCAGTATATAATACAGCATCTTATTTTAAATATGATTATGAAGACGACTGGATCATTGATCCGTTTGTGAAAGAAATGATTCAGGACGTAGACCAGTCAACTGTTTTGGACAGTGGAGTGATTGACAGCCCGATTCTTGGAAAAATACCACCAGTCAGCTTATCCGGAGGTGTCAAAACACTGATTCTTGTCAAATTTGAGAAGGATAAGATTTTTAATGCGTCTACATGTGGAGATAACTGCGCTAAATGGTTATTAAAAATTGCAGAATCAGAAGATAGGACAATCAATCTGCATCATCTGATGGATTTTGGAAAAGAACCGTTTACTATTCGTATTTTAAACACCGATCAAATTGTCCATTCCATGAAAGAACTGGTGCCGGTAGCTGGAGAATTTGTCTGATAGGAGATTAGTCTAATGAGGGGAAAACACAGAGTTGTTGTGTCGACAAAACGCTTAAAATATGATTTTGAACTTAGGAGAAATCTGACGATTATTCGCGGGGACAGCGCAACAGGAAAAACTACATTAGTAGATATGATTCAGGATTATGTAAACAATCCATCAGGGACTCCGGTGGAATTGGTATGCGATAAAAAATGCTATGTGTTGCAGGGAACTCTGTGGAAACAACAGTTATCAGGAATATCTGACAGTATTGTATTTATTGATGAAGGAAATGAATTCATAAAAACTCAGAAATTTGCCGGAGAAATTCAAAAGACAGATAATTATTATGTCATTGTAACCCGAGAAGCGCTGTCTTCTTTACCATATAGCGTAGAGGAAATTTATGGAATTCGTACATCAGGGAAATATGGAACTCTGAAGCAAAGTTATCATGAATTTTACAGAATATAAGGCATTGATACATATGAAAAAGATGTGAAGCCAGATATTGTTATTACAGAAGACAGCAATTCAGGATATCAATTTTTTACACAAGTGTGTAAGGATTATGACTTAAGTTGCGAATCTATGAACGGGAAGTCCAATGTGTTTCATTATCTGAACATGCATGGCAATGAAAAAATACTTGTAATTGCAGATGGAGCAGCTTTTGGCTCAGAAATCGACAGAGTATTGCGGTTAATCAGGGAAAGAAAAAATGTAGCTTTGTATTTACCGGAATCATTTGAATGGATGATCCTGTCATCAGGAGTTTTGAAAAATAATCAGGTAGATAAAATATTAGGTAGCCCGTCAGAATTTGTGGAAAGCGGAGATTACTTTAGTTGGGAACGATTTTTTACAGCAGTTTTGATCGAAGAGACGAAAGATACCTATCTGGCATATGCGAAGAAAAAACTGAATCCAGTGTATTTGAATGGTGCAGTTAAGCAGTCGATTTTAGAGCAGATGGAGAAGGTAGAATTGGCCTGGAAGAGGAAAAATTAGCATGGATATATCGAAAAGAGACTGGAAGTTGTTTAGGGAGAAAGTTCGGGGAAGGTTCGGAGTTATGAACTAAATGATACACAAAAGAAAATAATAAATCTTCTTCTCGAGGATGAGCATTTGTCTGCAATAAAAATAGCAAAGCAATTAGGCTTAGGAAGCCGAAGTATAGAAAAGAATATTAAAAAAATAAAAGACTATGGCCTTCTTATTCGCCATGGCTCCCCTAAGAATGGCCACTGGGAAGTGACAGGAGGTGGATCAAAGAAATGGCAAGATTAAATGAAGAGCTTGTAAAAAAATCAGAAAGAAAAATTACTGCTTCAGGTGGGCACATTGCATGTAAATACTGCTTATAAAAGAAAGCCCTGACGTTCTGGGAATTTTCCAGATCATCAGGGCATTTTTAATATGTGATGGTGTATATTATGCGTGGCGTACATTTCTTCCAACTACAACATGTTTCCTTCCAGTCACGCGGTAAAATTCCACATGTTTGTCGAAGAACTTCTGAACAAGGGAAACACCTTTTCCTGTTACGAATGCGCAGAAGACAGTACCGAAGCCGATTCCGTAGAATCTGTGGAGGATCGTAAGGGACAGGATAACGGTGGTTGTCAGGCAGGTGAGGTCAAAAGTAGTTTTGATGACTTTGTATTTTTTGCTTAAGATCTCGGACAGGTCGCGTGGGAAAATGTCTGTAGGGATGATCGGGAGCATGCAGTTGTTTGCGAGGCAGATACCGAAACACATCAGAGCAAATCCTGCGACAAAGTATACTACGCTCAGCGGCAGTGCATTTGGCAGTGTCTGAAGCCATGCGTTGTGGACATCGAGCATTTTACCGAAACCGATTCCGACTACGAAGGAAAAAAGGTAGCCAGGGCAGAAGGAACGTTTCAGGATCATCAGTGTGATGACAAGCAATGTCTGGAAAATATAGTTCCATGTTCCAAAAGTGAGGAATGGAAAAGCTGTGCTGAAAATAAGCGGTACAGAGGAGATCGTTGAAATTCCGAAGCCGCTCTTGGACATCAGATCCACGGCAAGGGAGTTGATCAGCAGGACGAGTAGGAGGGCTGTTTCTCCGGCGAGGTGAAATTTTTTCGTATTCATACGTTAAGTATCCTTCTTCCTTAAAAATTAAATTTATTGTTATATTGTTAGGCCTCTCTTTGAACTGTGCCTATTATATACAAGATAATTAATAAAAACAAATGATTATTTTGAATAAATCAATTCTAAAAGTGAATGAAATGTGCTATGATATCATAAAGGCAGGAATAGATTCTGTGATATCAGATAATGGTACAAAATAAGTTTGTAATTTGGCATTTATGAAAGAGGGAACCTATGAATATTGAATATTTAAAATATTTTGCAGAGCTGGCAAAGATCCAGCATTATGGAAAAGCGGCACAGGCACTGAATATTTCACAGCCGGGACTCAGTCATGCGATTAAAACTCTGGAAGAGGAGTATGGAGTGCCGCTTTTTCAGAAAGAGGGACGTAATGTGAGCCTGAGCAGTTATGGAAAAGAGTTGATGAATGAAGTCGAAGAGATTCTGGATGCATATCTGCGCCTGGAGGAAAGGGCGGCAGGACTCCGCACAGAAGAGAAGACTGTACGGATCGGCTCTGTATATCCGCTGGCACCGGGAACGATTCCGCGAATGCTGCGGGAATTTGGAACAACTTTTCCATTTATCATTTACAACCGACTGACACCAGAAATTGCAGAGGGACTTCAGAAAGGGAAATATGATATTGGATTTTGTTCAGATCTTTTGAAATCGGATGAGCTGGAATATTATCCGATCCGGGGATCTTATATCGCAGTAGCAGTTCCGAAAGGACATCCACTCGAAAAAAGAGATACAGTTTCACTAAAAGAGATTGCGTATTATCCGCAGATCATGTTTTCCAAAACCAGTGGATTCCGCAAACTGCAGGAGCAGCTTTTTGCAGCAGAGGGAATCAGCGTAAAACCGGTGTGTGCAGCAGAAGAGATAGAGGTAGTTGCGGGGCTTGTGGAAAATGGATTTGGAATTGCGGTTCTGCCCTATATGGATATCGTCCGCCTCCATAATATAGCAACGATTCCGGTTGAAACATCGCTCTGGAAATCAAAGTTTTATATAGCAAGAAGAAAGTATGGAATCCGTTCTGAGCAGGAGGATGCCTTCTTCCAGTACTGGAGAAATTAAAGTAAAGTAATAAATAATACATCTAAAGAGGAGAAATAAATCATGACACAAAAACAAAACATCCTGACAAAAACAGGTATCGTTGCGCTTCTGGCGTGCGTATGCTGTGTTTTATGGGGGAGTGCGATCCCTGTTATCAAAACAGGGTATAATCTGATGCAGGTGGATTCTGCAGACACGGCAAGTCAGATCGTTTTTGCCGGAATTCGTTTTACACTGGCTGGTATTCTGGTTCTGATCTTTGCATCTGTTCGAGAAAGGAAAATCATGCTTCCGAACAGAGAAATCCTGAAATATGCTGTACCAGTATGTCTGGCACAGACAGTAGGACAGTATTTTTTCTTTTATATAGGTGTCGCACATACATCCGGCGTTAAAGGTGGAATCATCACCGGACTTGGGAATTTTATTGCAATCCTTTTGTCCTGTCTTGTGTTTCGAAACGAGCGAATGACAGGCAGGAAGATCGCCGGTTGTATTCTCGGCTTCGCAGGAGTTGTAGTCATCAATCTGATGGGAAATTCACTGGATATGGGCTTTAAACTCACTGGCGAAGGTTTTATCCTGATCGCGCAGCTTTCTTATGGAATCTCCACTGTGCTGATCAATATTTTTTCCAGAAAAGTATCTCCGGTAGTTCTGAGTGGAACACAGTTTACAATGGGAGGCATCATATTGACTTTGATTGGTGTGGGCATGGGAGGACATCTTGGAAATGTTACAGCCGGGGGAATACTGCTCATACTGTATCTGGCAATGGTCTCAGCAGTAGCATACACACTCTGGTCTGTGCTGCTTGCATGGAATGACGTTTCAAAAGTCGCGATATTTGGTTTTGTAAATCCACTGTGCAGCGTGATTCTGTCAGCACTGGTCCTGGGCGAAGTCCACCAGGCATTTAATGCAGGAAGTCTGATCGCCCTGCTTCTGGTGTGCGTTGGTATTTATGTAGTAAACCGCAGGGATAGTTCAGCAAACTGACCATGAGAAAAACTCACTCACGAAAAATCGAATTTACAGTGCGCTTATCTGCAAGTGTATAATAAGAGCCGTTACAAGGAAATCAGAATCATCTGTTGGGAGGCAGGTGGTTCGGTGGTTTGATTGTAAGGGGAGATTATTATGAAACGTTTTGGTAAAATGGTACTTGCAGGAGTTATACTTTCAATACTTGCTGTAAATTTCTGCAGTGCAAAGGATAAAGAAGTTCAGGAAGATACGACAGAAGATCTGACTCAGGAAGTCTGTTCCGACGGGAAGGAACATGCAGCAGTCAAAGGCACAGTCAAGATGCCGGTATTTATGGTCGATTTTCCAGATAACCGATTCAAAGAAGGGGCACTTACTTCTGATAAACTGAGAACTCTGCTTTTCAGCGGAAATCAGAACAGTATGACTACATATGCAAAGGATATTTCCAATTCACAGCTTCAGCTAAGTGGAGATGTTTTTTATTATACTGCCAAGTATGATATGGAGAAATACGAAAACGATAACAATTCAATCGAGGAACTGGCGGAGGAAGTTCTGTCTGCGTTTGATTCCCAGATTGATTACATGGATTATGACAGCAATGATGACAAATATGTGGACGCTTTTGTTTTGAGCGTAGCAGGAGAGGATTCCTACTGGCAGGGAGCTCATGGCATGTGGACAGAGAATTCTGAATTCAAACTGGATGGAATGAAGTTCGGAAGATATATCGTCAATGACGCACAGCCATATACTGACAATGAAGAAGATTTTGTGGAGAGAATGAACCACGAGTTCGACCTGTGCATGGAGCTGACCGATTATTACAAAGGAAAGTAATGACCGGTCAGTTTATTTTGTTGTTTATAAAATTTGCGACAAAATTGTTACATTCTGTCGAGAAAGGACTTGACTGTATCAAAAAAGAGTTGTAAAATAACTTTGTCTTAGTAATAGACTAAAGCATAACAGTAAATTCTACGATGGGAATCAGTAGAGACAGAGAATGCGCGTTTCCAGAGAGCCGCAGTTGGTGTGATGCGGTAACGGCACTGTTTTGAATATCATCCCTGAGAAGGAAGACCGAACGTTTTTGATTCATCAGTAGGTTTTCACGGAGGCTCCCCGTTACAGGAGACGCGTATGCCGGTACGTTGCAGAATCGTACTTGTTTCAATGGAGAAACAGGGTGGTTGCGGAATAATATATCCGTCCCTGAGGGGCGGTTTTTTTATACCCAAAAATATTTCTGAAACCGGAAAAACAAAAGGGAGGAAGAGAGGATGAAAGTCTACAAAAAACTCATGAATGCACTGGCAACAGTTGAAAAAATCGTACTTGTGATCTCCACACTGCTGATCCTCGTGCTCACAGTGGGAAATGTATTTTCCCGTAAAGTCATCCACCGCTCATGGTCCTTTACAGAAGAACTGGTTGTTGCGGTATTTGTACTTATCACACTTCTGGCAGCAGCACTGTCATGTCGTGAGGGAGGACTGGTCAGCCTGACGCTGGTTACGGACCGTCTTCCGAAAAAACTGAAAAAACCTTCAGTAATTCTGATTACAGTGCTTAGCATCATTTTTTCAGTGATTCTCTTTAAATATGGTATGGACAAAGTTCTTACCCAGCTTGCAAATGGTAAGAGAACGTTCGTACTGAACTGGCCGGAATGGATATTCTGGTCCTTTGTACCGATCGGAGCAGGCTGTATGATTCTTCATTTTATTGAATACTGCTTGGATGTCTGTTTTGGAAATAATAACGATAAGGAGGACAAATAAATGATCAGTGCTGTTTTGTTTATTTCATTTTTTGTTTTTCTGATCCTTGGTGTGCCGATCGCGCTTTGCCTGGGACTTTCCTCAGTATGTGCTATCCTGTATTCAGGAACCTCACTTACTATCGTTGCAACAAATATGTATTCAGGAATCAGTAAATTCCTTCTTCTTGCAATTCCGTTCTTTGTATTGTCCGGAAATATTATGGCAAAAGCCGGAATTTCCCGCAGACTGATCGATTTTGTCGACACCTGCGTCGGACACAAAAAAGGTGGTATCGCGATTGTATGCGTTATTGTTTCCTGTTTCTTCGGAGCAATCTCCGGTTCCGGTCCGGCTACAGTAGCAGCTCTTGGCGCTGTTCTGATCCCGGCAATGGTAGAGCAGGGCGGTTTCTCCGCACCGTTTTCCACAGCGTTGATGGCGACGGCAAGTTCGGTGGCGATCGTCATACCGCCAAGTATCGCATTCGTTGTATACGCATCCATCACAGGCGTATCTATCGCTGATATGTTCATGGCAGGTATCGTTCCTGGAATCCTGATGGGTGTTGCACTTGTGATCGTAGTACTTCTTGAAGCAAACAAACATGATATCAAACCATCCCGCCAGAAAGCATCTGCAAAAGAACGCTGGGATACCTTCAAAGATGCATTCTGGGGATTCCTGATGCCGGTTATCATTCTCGGCGGAATCTATGGCGGTATCTTTACACCAACAGAAGCAGCAGCCGTATCTGTTGTGTATGGACTTTTTGTAGGTATGGTGATCTACCGAGAAGTGTCTTTCAGAGACCTGTTTGATATCCTGGTAGATTCTGCAAAGACTACTGGTGGAATCATGCTGATCGTTGCCAGTGCATCACTGTTTTCATTTGTATGTACCAAGTTTGGTATTGCAGATGCTGCATCTGGACTGCTTGGCTCTATCGCACACAATCAGTTTGTATTCCTTTTGATCGTAAATGTTATTTTCCTGATCGCAGGATGTTTTATCGATGCAAACTCAGCAATGTATATCTTTATCCCGATCATGCTTCCGGTATGTAAGGCACTTGGATATGACGTTGTTGCATTCGGTGTTATGGCAACTGTAAACCTTGCAATCGGACAGGTAACACCTCCGGTTGGTGTCAACCTTTTCGTTGCGATCAGTATCAAGATCAAGAAAGGTCTGGAAGTTACCCTGCAGCAGATTTCAAGAGCAGTTATGCCGATGATCGCAGCCAGTGTTGCGGTACTTCTGATTGTTACATATATTCCGGCAACTTCCACAGCACTGCCGAAAGCACTTGCAAAAGATGGCTCTTACACAGGAGACCAGGCTTCTGCTGACACAGGAAGCACATCTTCAAAAGATGCAGGAGATGGCAGTGACTCCTTTAATACAATTGAAGATTACAGCGACCTTGACTGGCCGGAAATGACCTGGAACTTTGCCTGCTCTACAACAGAGACAAGTACCTGGGCAGATGGCGGACGTAAGTTCGGCGAACTGATGGAAAAAGCTACCGGGGGCAAGGTTAAAGTTAATGTTTATGCAACCGACCAGTTGACAAACGGAAATCAGTCTGAAGGAATCCAGGCACTGATGAATGGAGACCCGGTACAGATTTCCATGCATTCCAACCTGATCTATTCTGCATTTGACCCGAGATTCAATGTAGTATCCCTTCCGTTTATCTATGATTCTTATGATGATGCGGATGCTAAATTTGACGGTGCAGCCGGTGAAAAACTGAAAGAACTGCTTTCTGAATATGGACTGCACTGCATGGGTATCGCAGAGAACGGCTTCCGTGAACTGACCAACAGCAAGCATGAAGTCAAGACTCTGGATGATATGAAGAATCTCAAAATCCGTGTTGCAGGATCTAATCTTCTTATGGAATGCTATAAGAGATGGGGCGCAGATGCAACGAACCTGAACTGGACAGAGACCTATACAGCTCTGCAGCAGAACACAGTAGAGGGCCAGGAGAATCCGCTGCCGGCAATCGATGCAGCAAGCGTGCAGGAGGTTCAGCCGTACTGCTCCATGTGGGATGCAATTTATGACTGTCTGTTTTTCTGTATCAACCAGGAGATTTATGACAGCCTGACACCGGAGCAGCAGGCAGTTGTTGATGAGTGTGGACAGAAAGCGGTTGAATATGAGCGTTATATCAACCGTTCAGGTGATGAAGAGATCATGACCCGCTGGCAGTCAAAGAACGGTGTGACCATTACAAATAAAGAAGATATGGATATCGATTCCTTTAAAGAAGCCGTAGATGGCGTAGATGAGTGGTTTGTTAAGGAACTCGAGAAAGAAGGATATGATGACGCACAGGAACTGGTTGATCTCTTTACACAGGAATCTACAGATACGGTGGCTGATCACAGTGACCTTGACTGGCCGGAAGCAACATGGAACTTTGCATGCTCTACTACAGAGACAAGTACCTGGGCAGAAGGTGGACGTAAGTTCGGAGAACTGATGGAAAAAGCAACCGGCGGCAAGATCAAAGTTAATGTTTACGCAGCAGACCAGCTGACAAATGGAAATCAGTCCGAGGGAATCCAGGCACTGATGAACGGAGACCCGGTACAGATCTCCATGCATTCCAACCTGATCTATTCAGCATTTGATCCGAGATTTAATGTAGTATCACTTCCGTTTATTTATGATTCTTATGATGATGCGGATGCGAAGTTCGATGGCGAAGCCGGTGATAAGTTGAAAGAGATCCTTTCCAGTTATGGTCTGCACTGCATGGGTATCGCAGAGAACGGCTTCCGTGAACTGACAAACAGCAAGCACGAAGTAAAAACTGTCGACGATATGAAGAACCTCAAGATCCGTGTAGCAGGCTCCAACCTTCTGATGGAATGCTACAAGAGATGGGGCGCAGATGCGACAAACATGAACTGGTCTGAGACCTACACTGCTCTGCAGCAGAACACAGTAGAAGGTCAGGAAAACCCGCTTCCGGCAATCGACGCGGCAAGCGTGCAGGAGGTTCAGCCGTACTGCTCCATGTGGGATGCGATCTATGACTGTCTGTTCTTCTGTATCAATCAGGATCTGTATGATACTCTGACACCAGAGCAGCAGGCAGTTGTTGATGAGTGTGGACAGAAAGCCGTTGAGTATGAGCGTTACATCAACCGTTCCGGTGATGAGGAGATCAAGACTCGTTGGCAGTCAAAGAATGGCGTAACTATTACAGACAAAGATGATATGGATATCGATTCCTTCAAAGAAGCAGTAGATGGTGTAGATGAGTGGTTCGTAGAACAGCTCAAAGATGCCGGATATGATGATGGACAGGAACTGGTAGACCTCTTTGAAAAATAAAAAGACCGAGAAAAGCCTGGAGAGATCCGGGCTTTTCTTGTGTATAAAATTATAGTTACTGTTCACAGGTAATATCCCGCGAGGTGTTTTGTCATACTGTACAAAGCTAATGTGTAAAAATCAAGACTTGACAGAATTGTGATTAAAGCATATACTAAACTTTGTAAATAAGCAGGGGAGCTTGTACTGGCAGGCTGAGAGGAAGTAATTAACTTCGACCCTTATACCTGATTTGGATAATGCCAACGTAGGAATGTGAACGTATGTGGATATTACGGGAGATGCCTTGTGGCGTCTCCTTTTTTGTATTACATATCGAGAGAACACCAGTGGCGCGTCTGCTGATTCGTTTCATATCTGAACAGGAACACAATTTCATAGCGATACAAATGAGAGTGAACAGAGTTCATGAAGGGGTGCACCACCGCGGGTGTATTCTTTTGTGAACTCTTTTTTGATACCAAGGCTTCAAAACTCGAACATCGTTCCTACTTGCAGGATAAGATGCTCGAATTTGGAAGCCGCCAAACATGAGGAAGTAGCGATTTACGAAGTAAATCTGCGGATTCCGAATGGTTGTAGAATTATGAAGCTGCGAAGCAGCGTAATAATTCATATGTATCGTTATTACTAATGTATCACAACACAGGAGGACAAATATGATCACAGTAAACGGAGTAGAAAAAACACTTGAGAAACCATTATCAGTCACAGAATATCTGGAGACGAACAAGTACGTACCGGTTCAGGTAGCAATTGAATTAAACAACAAAATACTTGCAAGAGAATTATATGGAACAACCATTTTGAAGGAGGGTGATGTTATGGAAATCGTAAGTTTTATGGGCGGCGGAAGCGGCAAAAATGAGGATAAACTGGTTCTTGGAGGACACGAATTTACCTCACGTTTCATTCTTGGTTCCGGTAAATTTTCACTGGATCTGGTAAAAGCCTGCATTGAAAAAGCAGAGGCACAGATCATCACACTTGCACTGCGCCGTGCAAACGAAGGCGGACTTGCGAATATTCTGGATTATATTCCAGATAATGTTACACTTCTTCCAAACACTTCCGGCGCGAGAAATGCCGAAGAAGCAGTCCGTATCGCAAGACTTTCCCGTGAACTTGGCTGTGGAGATTTCGTAAAGATTGAAGTCATCCATGACTCCAAATATCTCCTTCCGGATAACTATGAAACCATCAAAGCAACAGAAATCCTTGCAAAAGAAGGCTTCGTAGTTATGCCATATATGTATCCGGATCTGAATGCAGCAAGAGATCTGGTGAATGCCGGAGCTGCCTGCGTTATGCCGCTTGGTTCCCCGATCGGTTCCAACAAAGGCATCTGCACCAAAGAATTTATCCAGATCCTGATCGATGAAATTGACCTTCCGATCATCGTAGATGCAGGAATCGGCAGACCTTCCCAGGCATGTGAAGCAATGGAAATGGGAGCTTCCGCAGTTATGGCAAATACCGCGATCGCAACTGCCGGAGATGTAGAGGCAATGGCAGAAGCGTTCAAAAAAGCAATCGAAGCAGGCCGCAGCGCATACCTTTCCGGACTGGGACGTACTCTGGAAAAAGGTGCCAGCGCGTCATCACCACTGACAGGATTTCTGCATGACTAAGGAACGGAGGACAGAATAAAATGGCAGAGAATACAGCAGCAAATCATGGAGAACATTTCAATGAAAGCATCGTCAATGAAGTGATCCTTGAGGATATGAAAAAGAACCGTATCGATCATATGAAGTATCTTCCGGGCATGGAAACAATGGAAGAATCAGATGTTATGGAAAAGGTCATTACCGCAATGAATGCCTACGATTATGACCAGTATACAGAGAAAGATGTCCGCAGGGCACTGGAACATGACAACCGCACGATCGAAGATTTTCAGGCACTTCTTTCCCCGGCAGCACTTCCTCTTCTGGAGGAGATCGCGCAGGCGGCGAGAGTAGAGACAAGGAAACATTTTGGCAATAGCGTATATATGTTTACACCAATTTACATCGCGAATTACTGTGAAAACTATTGCATCTACTGTGGTTTCAACTGCCACAACAAGATTCGCAGGGCCCAGTTAAATGCAGAAGAGATCGAAAAAGAAATGGAAGCGATCTCCAAAACAGGATTGCAGGAAATCCTGATCCTGACAGGTGAGAGCAGAGCGAAATCTGATGTGAAATACATTGGAGAAGCATGTAAGATCGCACGAAAATATTTTAAGGTCATCGGTCTGGAAGTTTATCCGATGAACTCTGACGAGTATCATTATCTGCATGAATGCGGTGCGGATTATGTAACAGTTTTTCAGGAAACTTACAACTCAGACAAGTATGAAACACTTCATCTTGCAGGTCACAAGCGAATCTTCCCGTACCGTCTGAACGCACAGGAACGTGCATTGAAGGGTGGCATGCGAGGTGTCGGATTTGCAGCACTTCTCGGTCTGGACGATTTCCGTAAGGATGCATTTGCGACAGGCTATCATGCATGGCTGCTCCAGCGAAAATACCCTCATGCAGAGATTGCTTTTTCCTGCCCGAGACTTCGTCCGATCATCAATAATGACAGGATCAATCCAATGGATGTACATGAACCACAGCTTCTCCAGGTTGTCTGTGCGTACCGTCTGTTTATGCCATTCGCGAGCATTACTGTATCCACGAGAGAGTGCGAGAGAGTAAGAGACAATCTGGTAAATATCGCTGCAACCAAGATTTCAGCAGGCGTCAGCACGGGAATCGGAAGCCACGTAGATGATATTGAAGACAAAGGAGATGACCAGTTTGAGATCTCAGACGGAAGGTCTGTAGATGAAGTATATCAGGCACTTTTGGATCACCAGCTCCAGCCGGTCATGAATGATTATGTCTATTTATAAAGAAGAATATAAAAATGTCATTACAGTGACAAACCGCAAGCTGAGCAGCAGACCGTTCATGGAACAGATGGAACGTGTCGTCAAACTCCATCCCAAGGCTGTGATCCTCCGGGAAAAGGATCTTTCTGAGGAAGAATATGCAGAACTGGCAGCACAGATTCTGACATTATGTAAACAATATCAGGTTCCATGTATGCTGCATACATATCTGGAAACAGCGAGAAAATTGCAGCATCCATATATTCATCTGTCTCTGTTTCTTCTAAAAGAAAACAGCGAAAAACTGAGTGATTTTCTGGCAGTGGGATGCTCTATACATTCTGTAGAGGAAGCCAAAGAAGCACAGAAACTCGGAGCAACCTATCTGACAGCAGGGCATATCTACACCACCGACTGTAAGAAAGGCCTGCCGCCACGGGGATTAGATTTCCTGCGAGAAGTCTGCAATGCCGTAACGATCCCGGTATATGCGATCGGCGGCATCCATGCAGGCACCGGGCAGATCCGGGAAGTAATGGAATGCGGAGCTTCCGGGGCGTGTATCATGTCGGAGATGATGAAAATTTAACCAAATCAGGCAGCAAAGCGGATTGCGAATATCCGCGCAGCTGTTCTTTACGCAAAATAAGTTTCATGGTATCATTACGGTGAAAATGATGATACTGTGGAACTTTTTTGTATTACGGAGGGTAAAACGATAGATACGATAACATATGAACTGATTCGTTCAGACCGTAAAACCATATCTTTGCAGGTAAAACCGGACGGCCGTGTGATCGTGCGTGCGCCGCAGCGACTGGCGAAATACAGGGTTGTCAGATTTGTAAAAGATCACGAAGACTGGATCCTGAAGCAGCAGAAAAAGCTTGAAGATTACCGGGAGACTCGTCATGTGATCACAGATGAAGAACGAAGAGACGGTGTTCAGAAAGCCCTTAAAATATTCCCGGAAAGAACTGCATATTTTGCGGCACGGATGGGAGTAAACTATGGCAGAATCACGATCCGAGAGCAGAAAACCCGGTGGGGAAGCTGCAGTTCGGCCGGAAATCTGAACTTTAACTGGAGACTGGTCCTGATGCCGCCGGAGATTCTGGATTATGTGGTGGTTCATGAACTGGCACACCGAAAAGAGATGAACCATTCTTCGAAGTTCTGGGCGATTGTGGAGCAGGAAATGCCGGATTATCAGGAGCGGAAGCAGAGACTGAAAGAACTGGGAGGACAGTTCATATAAAATAGTACAGGGAGGAAACGAAACATATGGATTTAATGAAATATTTCAGCTGGTATCTGATAACGATAAATATAGTGGCATTCATGGTGTATGGAATTGACAAGGAAAAAGCTAAACGTGGGGCATGGAGAATCCCGGAAAGTACTCTGATCGGGGTTGCGCTTCTGGGTGGAAGTTTTGGTGCGTGGGCAGGAATGAAAACCTTTCATCATAAGACAAGAAAGAAGAAATTTTCTGTAGGAGTACCTCTGATCCTTGTTGTAGAATATGGACTGCTCGCATGGCTTATGGCAGGAGTTAAATGAACAGAAACTGTGGATAGAAACGGAGGAAAAACGATGGCAGGAACGATCATCTGTTATGGAGATTCCAATACATACGGCTATGATCCGTGTACATTGATGGGGGACCAGTATCCAGAACAAAACCGCTGGACAGGTATCCTGGAGAGCGAAACGGAGTGGAAGATCGAGAATCACGGCATCTGTGGAAGGTGTATTCCGCACACAGGAAGCCAGATCCGTTTTGCCTGCGAACAGTTAAAGGACTGGCAGGATAAGGATGCTCCCGTATGGATGTGGATCATGCTTGGAACGAACGATCTTCTGCAGGAACAGCAGTTTACAGCGAAAGATACGGCACAGAGAATGGAGACTTTTCTGAAAAAACTCATGGCAGAACCGGCGGTTTCCAGTGGAAAGATCACACTCTATTTGATTGCACCAGCCCGGATGGAATACGGTGCCTGGGTAGATGAAGAACGGCTGTATCAGGAATCAAGACAACTTGGCGAAGAATACAAAAAAGTCGCAGAACGCCTGGGAATCGGCTTTACGGACGCTGGTAAATGGGACATCCCAGTCGTATACGATGGAGTACATTTTTCAGAAAAAGGACATCATATATTTGCACAGAACATACAGGAGGAAATTACATGGTTAAAGTAGATCTGATCACAGGATTTCTCGGATCAGGAAAGACAACTTTCATAAAAAAATATGCCCGTTATCTGATGGATCAGGGTTACAATATCGGAATTCTGGAGAATGATTTCGGCGCGGTAAATGTAGATATGATGCTCCTTCGGGAGCTGGAAGGCGAGCAGTGTGAGCTTGAAATGGTAGCCGGAGGATGCGATAAAGACTGCCACAGAAGACGATTCAAGACCAAGCTGATCGCGATGGGAATGTACGGATATGACCGCGTTCTGATCGAGCCGTCAGGGATTTTTGATATGGATGAGTTTTTTGATGCACTGCACGAAGAACCGTTGGACCGCTGGTATCAGATCGGAAATGTGATCGCTGTCGTTGATGCGGGACTGGATGAAAAAATGTCAGAGGAGGCAGATTATATCCTGGCTTCTGAGGTCGCAGATGCAGGCTGTATTGTCCTCAGTAAGACCCAGGAGGCTTCTGGAGAAATAATCCAGAATACGATCGATCACCTGAACCGCGCACTGGAAACTGTACACTGCAAGCGAAGACTGAAGGAAGATGAGATTATAAAAAAAGACTGGGAACAGTTCGAAAATGAAGACTTTGAGCGCATCATGAACAGCGGATACATTGCTGAAGACTACGAGAAAATGAACCTGGATGATGACGATGTTTTTCAGTCTAAGTATTTCATGGATCTGGAAATCTCAAAAGAAGATTTGCGCGAAGCAGCACAGAAAATCATGGAAGATCCTGCCTGCGGATCCGTTTTTCGTATCAAGGGATTTACACAGGAAACAGATGGATCGTGGACAGAATTGAATGCTACACATCATGAGATCACCCTGCGTCCGATCGAAGCTGGACAGAAAGTTATCATTGTGATCGGGGAACATCTCGAGGAAGAAGAAATCAGAAAATATCTCGAACCAGATAAAAAGTAACTCTTGCGAAGACGAAGGAAGATATTATATATTTGGATATAGAGGGCAAATATATACAGATGGAGGAAGAGAAAAGATGGCAGTTGATACCAGGATTTTATTCACAGACCTGGATGGAACTTTGTTGAATGACAAGAAGGAGATCACCCCGGGAAACAGGGCAGCAGTGGACGAGGCACTGGCAAAAGGACACAAGATCGTTGTGACAACAGGACGTGCTCTTGCCAGTGGACTTCAGGTTGCAGAGAGAGTTGGTCTTACAGGAGAAGGATGTTATGTGATCGCTTTTAACGGCGGTCAGATTTACGATCCTTACCGTAGAGAAACGATTCATGGAGTAACTTTTTCACAGGATACAGCAGTTGAGATCTTTGAGAAAGCAGTAGAAAGAAATCTGTATATGCAGGCATATTCAGATGAAGCGATTCTGACGGTAGAGAACAATGAACTGCTTCAGCAATACGCGAAAGTACAGAACTTACCATATAAAATCGTGAAGAACGCGAAGGATGCAATCGTTCAGGATCCATACAAACTTCTGGCAATTGACAATGACAGAAGCAAAAGTGAAGCATTCCAGAAAGAAGTTCTTTCTAAATATTCCGATACCGTGAGAAGCTTTTTCTCAAATGCAACTTATCTTGAGATCGTGCCAAAGGCTGTCTCCAAGGGGGAAGCAGTCCGCTGGATGTGCGATCATCTGGGAATCCCGATCGAGAATTCCGTATCTGCGGGAGATGCACAGAACGATATCGAAATGCTTCAGGCAGCCCATGTAGGTGCAGTAATGTGCAACGCATTCCCGGGAATCCAGGAATACGGCGATTATGTGACAGAGCACGACAACAATCACGACGGAGTTGCCGAGATCATCCGTAAGTTTATTCTGTAAATAAGATTATCATAAATTCCACAAAGGTCTTCTGAACAGGAATGTTCCGGGGACCTTTTTAATATTTATCGTTACTGTGAACAGGAATTATTTATTCTCTAAAGGGATATATCGGAAATCCGGCAAAAACAAGTGACTTTACAAATGAATGCGAGTATAATAAAATTGTTTAATTACTGTTCACAGGTAATATTCCGCGAGGTGTTTTGCCATAAATATGGCAAAATCCCGAGACATACGGGGCAAAATGCTATCACCGAAGGTGATGTGGAATGCATTTTGACCAAGTTACTGTGAATGGAGTGAACAGTAACTTTATCTATGCCTGAATCCCAATAGCAGGCAGTATGTTTGACTAAAAGGAGAAATAGATGAGTAATACATTTGATTTTAACTTTTATAAAGGAAAGAAAGTTCTTGTAACCGGACACACTGGTTTCAAGGGCTCCTGGCTCTGCCGTCTGCTTCTGAATCTGGGAGCAGAGGTTACAGGCTATGCGCTGGAACCTCCGACTGAACCGGATCTGTTTCATCTGGTGGATGTAGAATCTCAGATGCGTTCTGTCACAGGAGATATCCGCGATCTGGAGAAACTGAATCAGGTTTTTGCAGAGGCACAGCCGGAGATCGTACTGCATCTGGCGGCACAGCCGATCGTGAGAGAATCCTACAAAAATCCTGTTTATACGTATGAGACAAATGTCATGGGAACGGTCAACATTCTGGAAGCAGTGAGACAGTGCAGGAGCGTAAAATCTTTCCTGAACGTGACGACAGATAAGGTATACCGAAATAATGAGTGGGAGTGGGGCTACCGCGAAACAGATGAACTGGACGGTTATGATCCGTATTCTAACAGCAAATCCTGCTCCGAACTGGTAACGCACAGCTATGAGAAATCTTTTCTCAATGAGCTCGGGATCGCAGTGTCCACAGCACGTGCCGGCAATGTGATCGGTGGTGGTGATTTTGCGGCAGATCGTATTGTTCCGGACTGCGTAAGAGCAGTTTCAAAGGGACAGAAGATTGCCGTCCGGAATCCACATTCCACCCGCCCATACCAGCATGTACTGGAGCCGCTGGGCGCATACCTGATGATTGCCGGAAGCCAGTACGAAGATGCATCAAAAGCAGGAGCTTACAATGTAGGACCTGGCGATGACGACTGTATCACAACAGGCGAACTGGCAGATCTTTTCTGCGCATCCTGGGGTGACGGGGCTGCCTGGGAAAATCTCTATCAGGGAGGTCCTCACGAGGCAAACTTCCTGAAACTCGACTGCTCCAAAATCCGCAGTACCTTCGGATGGAAACCGCACTGGCAGGTAAAAGAAGCGATCGCCCATACCGTAGAATGGTATCAGGCATGGCTTGACGGAGCGGATATGGCTGCATTTACAGATCGTCAGATCAGGGAATATCTTGTGCCACTGTTCACAGATAATATCCCGCGAGGTGTTTTGCCATGAATATGGCAAAATCCCGAGACATACGGGGCAAAATGCCATCACCGAAGGTGATTTGGAATGCATTTTGACCAAGTTACTGTGAACAGAGTGAACAGTAACATACCTGAAACAGAATGTATAGAAAAGGAAAAATAAATATATGAAAAAGAATCGGGAAATTGTCTGCGGACTGGCAGCGTGGCTTCTTACAGCATGCTTTTTTCTGGGATGTTTTCTGATCCCGGGGCTTTCTGACCGGATCAGTGCACTTGGAAACAACAACATTCTTATCTATGGAATGACGCTGGTTTTGTTCTGTATCTTGTTCCTTGGCGGAATGGCACTGACCGGACGCTGGACAGATGGTCCGGGTCTGCTGGAGAGCACTGCATTTAAGAAAGCTTCGCTGGTGATCCTTCTGGCATCACAGCTTCCATTCTGGACCGTATGCGTGTCAAGAGAGACTGAACAGGTAGGAACAGTTTCTATGAAATATGGCTGGCACACACAGCCGTTTGCAGTGATGATCCTTCTGTTTCTGGCAGAGCTTGCAGTGTTTTTCTGGATGTACGAGAACCTTTCTCTTAAGGAGAAAAAAGGCGAATGGATCGTCTGGCTTACCTATGCGGCACTTGTGGTTCTGATCTTTTACTGCATGTATACGCCGAACATTTACGGAAGAGACGAACAGGGTGATAATTATCATGCACATGCATATTTTAACTCTGTTTATAATGTATATCAGGGAATGCCGTATACACACAATGTGACAAGTATTTATGGCCATTACGGGCTGTTTTTCAAGATTCCGATGAAACTGGTCCATGGTGATTTCCGTGCATTTGTACTGATGATCGCAGGCATCGGAACACTGGCTTATATCTGTGCATTTCTGGTGCTGCAGATGCTTGTCAGAAGCAGAGTTCTGCGTATCCTTGCGGCACTTGCGCTGACATTTCCGGTGCTTGGAATGCGCGGTGGATACTACTGGCAGGTGTGGCCGCACAGAGTGATTTTTCCTATGCTGCTCCTTCTTTATGGGACAGTGATCCTTAAGAAAAAATGGAGTAATCTCTGGACGGCGGCAGGTGGATATCTGCTCTGTATGCTCGCAATCCTGTGGAATACAGAGACAGGACTTCTTCTCACAGTATCATGGGCAGGACTTTATATTTCAAGACTGCTTTCCAGAAAAAAATGGAAGATCCGGGAACTGCTTTTTTCTGTCGGAGCGCAATGTGCAGGCATGATCTTTGCTTTTGCGGGCGCTTATGGGATCGTAAATCTTTATAATCTTTCCAAACACAGTCCGATGAATTCGGTGAGAGACTTTTTGATTCCGCTGCTTTCTGACGGATACATGACAGATACACTTCATCTCGATCTGCCAACGTATCCAAGTGCATATATGGCAGTGATCACACTGTTTCTGACTGGCGTTGCAATGGGAATCGCAGGCTGGTTTGGAGACAAAGAAAAACGCCGCTGGGAGACAGATCTGGTCTTTCTTCTCAGTGTCGGTGCACTGGGGTGCCTTGTTTATTATATGAACCGTCCATCCTACCATAACCTGGACTGTATCAGCCTTTCAGCCGTTCTTCTGGCGGCTTATCTTGCCCAGTACGGAATGGATTTTGTAAGAAAAAATGGCTGGGAAAATATCGCCCGTAGTACTTTTTATGAAGCTATGCGGGGCGGGATCGGACTTATCTGTGCGGCCTCTGTACTGGCAATGGGAACGGGAAATGTACTGCAGTTTTCACAGAACAGTCAGATCAAAGAAAACTTCCACAACACGGCAGAGTTTGAAGATTTTGCACAGCAGGTGGCAGCCGTTGTGCCTGCAAATACGCATGCATTCGGTCTGAATGTGGCAGAAGTCTACAGCATGCTCCACTGGAGCACACAGTGTTTTACCATGGACTTCAGCGACATGGCAGTTCGCCCGGATTCTCTGAAAGAACTGAAAGAACAGCTTGAAACAGAGGATGCACCGGCAGTTTTTACAAACAAATCTTCACTGGGAATCTGGCAGAGAAATGATCCGGAGACATACCAGTGGTTCTGCGATACTTATAAATTAAACAACAGATTTTCCTTTTATAATGAGGAATTCAGATACTTTACAAAACGATGATAAGGGAGAAAATTATGTTTGAAGAAATGACAGAACAGCAGGCGAGAGAAGAGATCCTCAAGCTGACAAAAGAATACTGCGAAAAATACCATAATAACAAAAAACCATACGAAAAAGGCGACCGTATTCCATATGCGTCCCGTGTTTATGATTCAGAAGAAATGGTAAATCTTGTGGACAGTTCTCTGGAATTCTGGCTGACAGCCGGACGTTACACCAGTGAATTTGAACACGAATTTGCGAAATACCTGGGAGTAAGATACTGTTCCCTTGTAAACTCCGGTTCTTCTGCGAATCTGCTCGCATTTATGACACTGACTTCCCCGCTTCTTAAGGAACGTCAGATCCTTCCGGGAGACGAAGTCATCACCGTTGCAGCAGGTTTCCCGACAACCGTAGCACCGATCATCCAGTACGGAGCGGTTCCTGTTTTTGTTGATGTGGCGATCCCGCAGTACAACATCGATCCGCAGCTTCTGGAGGGTGCATATTCTCCAAAGACCAAGGCAGTCATGCTGGCTCATACTCTTGGAAATCCATTTGACCTTAAGGCAGTCAAAGGCTTCTGTGATCGTCACAACCTCTGGCTGATCGAGGACAACTGTGACGCACTGGGTTCTGTTTATACCATCGACGGAGAGGAGAAACTGACCGGAACGATTGGTGATATCGGAACTTCCAGTTTCTATCCGCCGCATCATATGACGATGGGTGAGGGCGGTGCTGTCTATACCAATAATTCTCTTCTGAATAAGATCGCAAGATCCTTAAGAGACTGGGGAAGAGACTGTATCTGTGCACCGGGACAGGACAATCTGTGCGGACATCGGTTTGACCGCCAGTATGGAGAACTTCCGGTAGGATATGACCACAAGTACGTATATTCTCATTTTGGTTACAACCTCAAGGCAACGGATATGCAGGCGGCAGTAGGATGCGCGCAGCTTAAGAAATTCCCGTCTTTTGTAGAACGAAGGATCCATAACTTCAACTATCTGAGAGAAGCACTCAAAGGAACAGAGGACAAACTGATCCTTCCGGTGGCATGTGAAAATTCCAGACCGAGCTGGTTTGGTTTCCTCATCACCTGCAGGGAGGGTGTGGACAGAAACAAACTGGTCCAGGAGATCGAATCCAAAGGTGTTCAGACACGTATGCTGTTTGCCGGAAACCTGACAAAACATCCGTGCTTTGACCAGATGCGTGCGACCGGTAAGGGATACCGCATTGCCGGAAGCCTGGAAAATACAGACCGCATCATGAAAGATACTTTCTGGATCGGTGTCTATCCGGGAATGACAGATGAAATGCTGTCTGCAATGGCAGATGCGATCAAAGAAGCTCTGAACTGAGGAGAATAAAATATGATTTTAGATGAAAGACTTCGCTGGATGGGTTTCTGGATGCTGGATAAGGCAAAGGGCGGCAAGATCCGGGAATACTATGACCAGATCCGTTACGCCTGGAAAGAAGGCAGTTCTGTAAAAGAAACAGAAAAAAGGATCCAGGATCTGATCGCCCATGCGGTAAAAACAACTGATTTTTACAAAGATTATCCGGAGGATATTTCACTGAAAGATCTTCCGGTGGTAAACAAAGATACCTTCCGTCAGCAGTATGACCGTTTTGTATCTTCTACGTATAAGGATGCACCGGATAACCGTGTGATGTGCACCAGCGGTTCCACGGGAACTCCGCTCCGCATGATCCAGAACAGAGACAAGATCCGCCACAACACAGCAGGCGGCATTTTCCTGGGAGCCGCGGCGGGCTATTACATCGGAATGAAGGAAGCCTTTATCCGCGTCTGGGTAAATAATGTCAAAAAGAGTAAATTTCAGCTTATCCAGGAAAATATGATCATGATGGACAGTTCCCGCATGGATGAACAGGCACTGGCAGAGATGTTCCATACGATCGAGAAGAAAAAAGTAAAATGCCTGGTCGGTTATTCTTCTGCGCTGGGAGAACTGAGCGACTATATCCGTAAATCCGGCAAAGACTGCAGCAATTGCAGCGTCCGGGCGATCATCCCGATCTCTGAGACAATGCCGGAACCGATCCGCAGAACTCTGGAAAAACAGTTCGGCTGCCCGGTAAGAGCCTGGTATTCCAACGAAGAAAACGGAATCATGGGACTTCAGAATGAGAAGGATGAGGGATACCGTATTGATACAGAAACCTATTATTACGAGATCCTCAAGATGGATTCTGATGAGCCTGCGGAACCGGGAGAGCTGGGACGTATCGTGATCACGGATCTTTTTAATTATGCATTTCCGATCCTCCGTTATGACAATGGAGATACTGCGGTGGCAGTCCGCAAGGAAAAGAATGGTCGCTTCAAGCTTTATCTGTCCGAGCTTTACGGACGCAGAAGTGATCTGATCTACGACTGCAAAGGCAATGCCGTGACACCTTACATCATCACAAACAATCTCTGGGATATCGAAGGCGTGAAGCAGTATCGTTTCATCCAGAAAGATGTGAAGGATTATACGATCTGGTTGAACGGAGATCCGGCAAAGATGGATCAGGAAGAGATCCTTGGCAGGATCCGCCCATACCTTGGCGATGAAGCAAGGATCAAAGTAGAGATCGTAGATGAGATTCCGGTGCTCGCCTCCGGAAAGCGTAAATACATAGAAAACCGTTGTGAGAAATATCAGGATCACAAGGGAATCTGTGGCTGACAGAGAGGCAGGAATAAGATTGGAAAAAAAGGAACAGAAAAAAAGTATTGCAGTAAACACCCTGTACACCATGGGTGGACTGATCTTTATGAATGCGGTGCTGCAGATCGTGATCACACCGCTCTTGAACAGAGTGATGGGCGCGGAACAGCTCGGCGGACTTCTTTATATCACAGGTCTTATCGCGATCGTGTGTCCGTCTGTCGGTCAGGCACTGAACACCAGCCGCCTTGTAGTACGCAGGAATTATGCGGTAACGAACGGCGATTATGACTGGATCCTTCTTGTGTTCGGCGCGATCGGCAGCGGCGTGGCACTCTGGATGTCGAGGAACAGTCTGGAAAGCATTCCTATGGCAATCGGTGCTTTTCTGCTGTTTATGTTTACTGTATTCCGGTATTATGGAGATGTGGAATATCGTCTTAACCTGAATTATAAGAGATATTTTATTTATTATCTGCTGATCGGGCTCGGATATCTTGCGGGTTTTGGCGTTTATTACGTGACTGGTCAGTGGGTATGGATATATCTGATCGGAGAGGGCGCGGCTCTTCTGTTTGTAGGACTGACGGGAAGTGTTTTTCATCAGTTCTTTCAGAGAAGCCAGTATTTTTCGACAGCACTGGGAAGAGGTTTTTTCCTTACAATGTCTTATCTGATCACAAATACGACCATGAATATGGACCGCCTTGTGATTAAACAGGTGCTTGGAAATGAGCAGGTCACCTGGTATTATGTTGTGTCTCTGATCGGAAAGACGTTGGTGCTTCTGATCGCACCGATCAATACGATCGTGATCTCCTATCTGACGAAACGCAAAGAACTGCTGACACGTTCACAGTTTGGAAAGGCAGTCCTTGCGGGCGGCGGGGTGAGTCTTGTGTTCTTTCTTGCATGTCAGGTGGGAACGCCGCTGTTTGTATGGCTTTTCTACAGAAACCTCTATGATTCTGTCAAAGGGCTTGTCACAGTGGTAAATCTCGCGCAGATCCTTGGGCTATTTTCCGCATTTCTGTTTATTCTGGTACTTACATTTACAGATGAAAAATGGCAGCTGTGGATCCAGCTTGCACATTTTGCGGTTCTGCTGGTGACTTCTGTGCTGGCAGCAAGAGCATATGGTATGATTGGTTTTGCCTGGGCGTCCCTTGGGGCGAACAGCCTCAGAGTGGCGGCAGTCATCATTTTGGGACTGGTAAAGGCAGGAAAAGATAAAGGAGGCAGCAATGCAGACAGGTGAAGTTCTGAGAAGAGTGGTATTTGATCTTCTCGACGCTGCAAAAGGCGGCAGACTCAAAAAATTAAAAGAAGTAAACAAACGAGAGATCGTTGAGGGTGTGACAGAGGAATATATGGATCGCAGGATCCATGTTCTTCTGGATTATGTCAAAGAACACTCTCCTTATTATAAAGATCATCCGGAATGGACAGAACTTAAGGATTTTCCGGTAATGACCAAAGGTGATTTTATAGAAAATTATGACCAGGTCCTTGTGGACAACAGCGAGGAACAGGGAAAACTGTACCGTCTGAGTACAAGTGGTTCTACAGGAACACCGTTTACGGTACTCTGCGATGGCGACAAGATGAGCCGTGTAAATATGAACTTTATCTCCTGTATGGAACTGAACGGTTTCCGTATGGGAATGAAGCGCGGCGAGTTCCGTGCGTGGATAAAGGGAAAAAATACGATCAGTAAGTGGAAATCTTTCAAAAATAATCTGATCATGGTGGATATCTCCAACATGGGAGACGATTCTCTGGAAAAAATCTGCCAGGATATCGAGAAAAAGAAGATCCAGGTACTGGTCACATATTCCAGTGCACTGACAGCACTGACACAGTATCTCAGAAAAACGCACAGAGACATCAGTAAATGGGATGTGGAGCTGGTTTTCTCTATGGGAGAGGCGCTTCCACAGGAAACTTATGACCTGACAAAAGAGCTGTTTGGATTTTCGCCGGTGCGTTCTTATGGAAATAATGAGAATGGTTTTATTGCGATCCAGCTGGATGAGGATCCGGAATATACCATTGATCTTTACAATTTTTATCCGGAGATCCTGAAACTGGATTCTGATGAACCGGCAGAAGAAGGGGAACTTGGAAGAATTGTTGTCACAGACTATTATAACAAGACTTTCCCGATGGTCCGCTATGATACCGGTGATACGGGAATCATGAGAATGTATAAGGATCCTAAGGGCAGGGTGCATGGTAAATATGTAGAGATCTACGGCAGAAGAGGTTCTCTGATGTACAACACCAAGGGCGAACCGCTTTCTATCCATGTATTTATGAATACACTTCTGAAATTTGAGGGTATTGTTTACCAGGCAAAATGCATCCAGTGGGGCGAGAAGGATTATGAGCTTCTTGTGAATGCGGATCAGGAAAAACTTGATATCGATGAAGTTCTGGCAGCATACCGCCATTATCTCGGGGAAGATGCAGAGATCAAAGTTACTTATGTCGATGAGATCCCGATCCAGGCATCCGGTAAATTTATGGTATGTGAAAACAAATGGGATGGAAGGAAGTAGGCAGAATGAAGCAGAAAGTATCTGATTATATAGCTGATCGTATTGCACAGTGGGGCATCCGGGATGTGTTTACCGTGACTGGCGGCGGTGCGATGCATATGAACGATTCTTTTGGACATCATCCGAAGTTGCACTGCACTTATCAGCATCATGAGCAGGCGTGTGCGATGGCAGCAGAAGCGTATGCGAGGATGGATAACCGTATGGCAGCTGTCTGCGTGACGACAGGACCTGGCGCGACAAATGCGATCACAGGTGTCTTGGGCGCCTGGATGGACTCTATTCCGATGCTTGTTTTTTCCGGGCAGGCGAGATATGCCACGACAGTTCCGGCGAGCGGACTTCCGCTTCGCAGCATGGGCGTTCAGGAGTGTAATATTGTTCCTGTAGTCGCTTCTATCACCAAATATGCACATATGGTCATTCATCCGGAAGACATCCGTTATCATCTGGAAAAAGCACTCTACATGGCAGCAACAGGAAGACCAGGACCAGTCTGGCTGGATCTTCCACTGGATGTGCAGGGCGCGATCATAGAGACAGAGAGTCTCCGAGCTTATGATCCTGCAGAAAATCCGGAACAGAGACCACAGGAGATCCTGCAGGAAACAATAGAGAAGATCCTTGATAAAATAGAGGAAAGCCATCGCCCGGTATTATCACCGGGAAATGGTGTCCGCCTTGCAGGCGCGATCAGGGAGTTTCATGAACTTGTTGATGTGCTTGGCGTGCCGGTTGTGACAGGGATGAGCAGTGTAGATGCACTGGAATCTGCCCATCCGTACTTTGTAGGACGAAGCGGCGGAACAGGAACGCGCCCGGGAAATTTTGCCCTGCAGAACAGTGATGTGCTGCTTTCCATTGGAAACCGTCAGGGATTTGCACAGACTGGTTTCCAGTATCAGGACTGGGCGAGAGAAAGCTATACGATCCTTAATGATATTGATGAAAATGAATTAAAGAAACCGAACCTTCATGTCAGCCTTCCGGTTGTCGGAGATGCAGGTGAACTGATCCGTGGACTTCTCGCTGAGGCGAAGAAGCGCGGTGCAGATAAAGGACACCCGTTGTTTAAGGGAGAAGACTGGAGAAAACAGTGCCTCCTCTGGAAAGAAAAATATCCGGCTGTGACTGAGAAGCATTATGAAACACTGGAAGAAGGATGCACAAACATCTATGCTTTTTACGGAGAGCTCTCCAAAGCCATGAAGGAAAACGAAAATCTTATGGTCAGCGTGGGAACTTCCCGAGTGGCAGGAAGTCAGGCGTTCCAGGTCAAAAAAGGACAGCGCTTTATCACAAACCCAAACACTGCTTCGATGGGATTCTGTCTTCCGGCGGCAACAGGAATTGCAGTCGCGCAGCCAGGCAAAGCTGTTGTCTGTGTGACAGGTGAGGGCAGCCTGCAGATGAATATCCAGGAGATGCAGACGATCCTTCAGAACCGTTTGCCGGTGAAACTGTTTGTGATCAATAACCAGGGTTATCATTCCATTCGTCAGACACAGCAGAGCTATTTCAAGCCGCCGCTGGTCGGTGTAGGCGAGGAGAGTGGAGACTTGAGTTTCCCAGATCTTTCCAGGATCATGCCTGCTTATGGATTTCCGTATAGAGCAGTTCATGCATCCGAAGATCTTGAAGCAGCGATCAGTGAGGTATTGGATGCAGAGGGAGCTTTTGTCTGCGAGGTTTTTGTGACGAAATATCAGAAGACGGAACCAAAGACTTCTGCGAAGAAACTTCCGGATGGAAGTATGGTGTCCGCGCCGCTTGAAGATATGTATCCGTTCCTTGACCGGGAAGAGCTGGAATCCAACATGTTCATTCCTCTTCCGGAAAAGATGAGACAGTAAGGATATCCGGCGGTATATGGAGAAAATTATGAAAAAAATCATTGTGACAGGAGCCACCAGCATGATCGGTACGGCTCTGATCGAAGAATGTGTAAAACAGAACGTAGAGATCTATGCAGTCATAAGGTCTTCTTCGGGGAAGCAGAGCCGTCTGCCGGACAGCAGTCTGATACATCTGATAGACTGTAGTCTGGAAACTCTGGATCACCTTCCAGAGCTGATCCCGGCGGGCTGCGATACCTTTTACCATATTGCCTGGGGAAATACGGGTGAGAATCGAAACAGAAGTACAGAACTGCAGAGCAGAAATATCAGCTATACATTGGATGCGGTGAGAGCGGCAAATGCACTTGGCTGTAAACGTTTTATTGGGGCTGGTTCTCAGGCGGAATATGGACCGATGGATGTTGACAAGATCTCGCCGTACAGCCCGACAAATCCTTCGACGCCTTATGGAGCGAGCAAGCTGGCATCCGGTCATCTGGCGGGGATGCTCTGCCGGGAGCTTGGCATGGAATGTATCTGGCCGAGGATTTTCAGTGTTTACGGAATTTATGAGAAAGAAACAACGATGATCGCTTCCGGGCTCCGCAAGATGCTTCGGGGCGAACCGACAGAGTTCACTCCGGCAATGCAGCGCTGGGACTATCTTTACAGCAAAGATGCGGGACGAGCTTATTATCTGATCGGTGAGAAAGGCAGAGACGGTGCTGTATATTGTATCGGAAGCGGCGAAGCTCATCCACTCAAAGAATATATCCTCAAAATGGCAGAACTCACCGGGGCAGAGGAAACAGGAATCGGTGCAAGACCATATCCACAGGGAGCGGTTATGAATCTCTGTGCGGATACGGAATCTCTGCAGCGTGACACCGGATTTGTGCCGGAATATACATTTGAAGAGGGAATCAGAGAAACAATCACCTGGATCAGAAGCCAGGAAACAGGAGTATAAATAAGAATGAAGAAAAAAATTTCGGTGGTGATCCCCACCTATAATGAAGAGGCGAATGTAGTACCTCTTGCAAAAGCGGTGTCGGAAGTCATGGAACGCGATCTCTGTGAATACGATTATGAGATCCTGTTTATCGACAACCATTCTAAGGATAACACCCAGGCACTGCTTCGTGGACTGTGTGCCAATAATAAAAAAATCAAAGCAATCTTCAACGCCAAGAATTTCGGACAGGCACGTTCTCCGGTCTATGGAATGAAACAGGCGTATGGAGACTGTGTTGTGCGTATGTGTGCAGATTTCCAGGATCCGGTAGATATGATCCCGAAATTTGTGCGTGAATGGGAACAGGGAACAAAGATCGTCATCGGTGTCAAAAGTGCCAGCAAGGAGCGCAAGGGCATGTACTGGATCCGTTCCTGCTATTACAAGATGATCAACAAGATCACGGATATCGATCATATCGAGCAGTTTACCGGTTTCGGACTTTACGATAAAAAGTTTGTAGATGTGGTTCGTGACCTTCATGATCCACTGCCGTATTTACGTGGGATCATTGCGGAGCTTGGCTTTGATTACACGGCAATCGAGTATACACAGCCGAAACGCCGTGCCGGAAAGAGTAAAAATAATTTTTACAGTCTGTACGATTATGCGATGATCGGAATTACTTCTTATTCCAAAGTTGTTATGCGACTGGCGACATTTGCAGGATTTATCATCGGCGGTTTAAGCCTGGTTGCAGCACTTGTCTATCTGGTGTTGAAACTGATGTACTGGGATCGTTTTTCTGCCGGTGTTGCTCCTATGGTCATCGGTATGTTCTTTCTTGGAGCACTGCAGCTGTTCTTTATTGGATTCCTTGGTGAGTATGTACTGAGTATCAACAGCCGTGTGCTTGACCGACCGCTTGTCGTGGAAGAAGAACGCTTGAATTTTGACGAAGATGAAGAGGATGAGGTAGAGGAGCGCAAAAAGGTATGAAAGAAAAAGCAGCAAAAAAACAGAGTTTTCTGAACCGCAAAAGAGCAGAGTGGAAAGAAATGAAGCTCTGGAACGGCAATGAACTGTGCAAAGTGGACTGGATCGTGTCTATCCTGATCCTGACAGTGCTCTTTTTTACCTGTGTGCATTCAGATGTGAAGCTTACAGGAAACAGATCTTTTCTGATGTATAAACATTTTTCTGATTTTTATCAGGCAAGTTATGAGCAGTCCGGCGGCTACTGGGCAAATTATCTGCCGAGTACGTTTATCGCCTACGCGATCTGGAACCTGCCGCTTTATCTGACAGGGCATGCGCCGGAGGCGATTCTGACAAACAGTTTTGTCAATCTGATGTGGTACAAACTTCTGCCGGTGATCGTCTATTTTATCACCGCACAGCTTATTTATCATATCGGTAAAGAAATGGGATTCGGAGAGAAAAAATCTCTCCTCTGTAAATTTGCATTTCTGGTATTTCCGATGGGTGTGTTCAGCCAGTTTATCTTCAGCCAGTATGATATTTTTACTGTATTTTTTATGGTACTTGGGCTGTACTTTTTCCTGAAGAACAGGATGTGGCAGTTTGCACTGGCGTTTGGAATGGCCTGTACTTTTAAATATCATGCAGCATTATATTTCCTTGCATTACTTTTATTAAAAGAGAAAAAGATCCGCAATCTGATCCGTTATGCGGTTATCATGGCACTTCCGCTTATGGTGGAGATCCTGCCGAACATCGGATCAGAGGTATTCCGCAGAAATGTGTTTGGCTTCAGTGCCCTTGAATATGTCAAAAAGCCGTTTACAGTGGGATTTTTCAGCGGAATCAATCTGATGGCAGCAGTTGCCGCCTTTGTACTGGTCTGGGCTTATCAGAAAAAAGTGGAGGAAGAAGAAACTCTGGCTTCCTGGGCAGTCTTTTTCTGTGTGGCAGTGAGCTTTTCTGTGTTTGGATTTTCGACATGGAACCCGCAGTGGGTGCTTTTGATGGCTCCGTTCCTCGTACTGAATATCTTTATGAATGAGAATGGAAATCTGCTTCTGATGATAACAAACATCTTTATGCTGGCGATGTATATTTTCTGCAGCCAGAGTATGGTGGATGAGAGAGTTCTGAATGGCGGAATCCTGAAATATATTCTTAAGGACAGGAACTTTGCCGTGCGTATGTGGGATGTTTACAGATTTCATGACCAGGAACTTCTCTGTACAGCGATGTGGATTGTGCTTTTGCTTTATGTTGTCTTTGGACATCCGCGTTATCATAAGAAGAAAGGCAGTATCATTTCCAGAGGGCTGGTATGGCAGATCCGCGCGGCGTTTCTCTTTGGCGTAGCGGCGTTTGTGCTTCCGATGTCTGTCTGTGCGATGAGCGTTCTGCAGGGCAAAACAGTCTTCTTTGACAACAGCCGCCAGAATATGGAGATGGAAAACGTCGTGATGCTGGAGCGGGATCATCCGATCATTCAGGAGTTCACCGTTTCCGGAAATAAGATCTCTGACATCAAGATCCGTGTATATACAGAGACAGACCTTAACCTTTACAGCCTCAAAGTCGTGCTCCGTGATAAAGAGTCCGGGGAAGTGGTCTATGAGAGTGAAGGGGATACTTACGGTCTCAAAGAAAACACTGCGCTGTATTCTTTCCTGAAACATTCTGTAGATGTGGAAAGTGGAAGAACTTATCAGCTTGAGATCACCAGCGATGCACCACAGAACAGCGGAATTGGTCTGTATTGTGTAGAGGCAGGCAAGGCTTTGGCACAGCTTGTGGAACCACGGAGTGAGGAACATGAAGAAAAACGCAGTCTTCAGATGTGTATCACAGGTGTGGAATAGAAAATACCGAAAAAATTTATCAGATTTTTTATAAAAATTTTGTAAAGTTGTGTTAAAATTCGAAGGAATGTGTTATAATGGTCACATAGACAACCGGAAGGTTGAATATATATCATCCAAAATAAACAGCAAAGGGGATGGGACTATGAAATTTATTATTAGTGGAAAGAACATCACAGTATCCCAAGGACTCAGAACAGCCGTTGAGGACAAGCTCGGCAAACTGGAGCGTTATTTTACTCCTGACACAGAAGTTATCGTAACTTTAAGTGTTGAGAAAGAAAGGCAGAAAATCGAGGTTACAATCCCGGTAAAAGGAAATATTATCAGATCCGAACAGGTAAGCAACGATATGTACGTATCCATTGACCTGGTAGAAGAAGTTATCGAGCGTCAGCTTCGTAAATACAAAAATAAAATCGTAGACAAACAGCAGGCTGCAACAAACTTCCAGAAGGAATACATCGACAAGGATTACGAGGAAGAGGATGAGGTTAAGATCATCCGTACCAAGAAATTCGGTATCAAGCCAATGTATCCGGAGGATGCATGTGTACAGATGGAACTTCTGGGACACAACTTCTTTGTATTCTACAATGCAGAGACAGATCAGGTGAATGTGGTTTATAAACGTAAAGGCAACACCTATGGACTCATTGAACCAGAGTTCTAAGTCAGAAGTGAACAATTAATCTTACGGTCCCATCTCTCTTATGAGGGATGGGACTTATTGGTGAAAAAGGGAAAGGAATCATGAATAACAAGAAAAACCTGAAAATGAAACCCGTAGGCAGCGAATATATGGAACAGTACAATGCCCTTCTCCGCTATGTGTTCCAGGTTACGGAACAGGAGCTGAGTTCCATCGGATGGCAGGAACGTGAGATCATCCGCGCCAAATTTCCAACCATGGAAAAGGCAGATGTGATCGGATGGTTTGATGACGATAATCTTGTTTCACAGGTGGCAGTTTATCCTATGCAGACACGTATCTTTGGCAGGACTTACGCCATGGGCGGTCTGACCGGAGTAGGAACTTATCCGGAATACTCCAATATGGGACTGATGCACAAACTTCTTGAGCAGGCACTCAAGAACATGAAGGAGCAAGGACAGGACATCTGTTATCTGTATCCATATTCCATTCCATATTACCGCCGCAAGGGATGGGAGATCATCTCAGACAAAATCTCCTACGAGATCAAAGACTATCAGCTTCCGAAGAACCATCAGGTCCCGGGTAATGTACGCCGTGTCGATACCGAGGGCGAAGAACTGAAGGAAGCCTATAACCGTTATGCCATGCGGACACATGGAGCAATCCTCCGTGATGATCTGGCATGGAATGAATATTGGCTGTGGGACTCCGACGATATCATGGCGGCCGTTTATTATAATGAGAACAATGAACCGGACGGATATGTGATCTACTGGATCGCGAAGGAAGTTTTCCATATCAAGGACATGATCTTTAATAATGAAGAGGCGAGAACCGGATTATGGAATTTCGTGGCGGCACATTTTTCCATGATCAATCAGGTGGAGGGCGATACCTACACCGATGAACCTCTGGCATTTCTTCTGGAAGATGCAAGCATCAAGGAAGTAATCTCACCATACTACATGGGAAGGATCGTGGATTTTGTGTCCTTCATTGAGAAATATCCGTTCAAACCGAGTGTCCTCGACCGTGAATGGAAATTCAAACTGATCGACCCGGTCATGGAGTGCAACCAGGGCAATTTCTGCCTGACTATTTCCAGAGAAGGCAAAGGCCAGGCGGTTCGCATCATAGAACCCTGCCAGGACGAGATCAGCATCCAGACCATGACCACCATGCTAATGGGCTACAAACGCCCCGAATACCTCGCAAGGATCGGCAGGATCAAAGCTGCCGAATGGACCATCGACATGCTCGAAGACGCGATCGAGCAGCAGACACCGTACATATCGGATTATTTCTAAAATTAATACTTTAATCAAATCAAGTGGCAAAGCGGATTGCGAATATCCGCTCGACTAGAAAAGATTACAGGACATGTGTTGGGAGAATGCGGTTTTGTAATCTTTTTTTATAATATTATAGTGAGAAATGTGGAAATATAAATATAGTAAAGATTTGAAATCATAAATAAAAAACGAAATACTATAATTTAACTCGCATATTTGTATAAAATAAAACAAATCGTGTTGATAAAATACATTAAAAATGATATTATATTATTGCAAATATGAAAGGAGGATGCAAATGATATTAGAATTTTCATGCTCAAATCACAAATCAATACTAAACAAAATTACGTTTTCTACGATAGCAACCAGTGATACAATATTTGAAGAAAAAGTAAAAAAATTTGATGACCTTAGAATTTTAAACGCAGCTGTAATATATGGGGCGAATGGTTCTGGTAAAAGTAATGTTCTGGATGCGATTTCTTTTGTAAAAAATCTGGTTTTAAATAGTGTAAATCATCAGCCAGGACAGGGAATACGACAAGTTCCACATAAACTATGTGGATTTAATAAAGAGAGCACATATCAAATTCAGTTTATAACAAAAGGTATTAGATATGCATATGGCTTTTCGCTTAATAATATGCTTGTTTCAGAAGAATATCTGTATTATTTTCCAAATGGAAGACAGGCCAAAATATTTGACCGCACGGATGAAAATTTTACAGTAGGAAGTAAATTTAGAGGAAAATTCAATACCTGTAAGGATGTTTTAAAACCTAATAGATTGCTATTATCATGTGCTGCAAACTTTACAGCAGTAGAAGAAGTGACACATGTTTTTGAATTTTTTGATAATGATCTGGTGGTTTATTCTCCAGTAAATCAGGATAATTGGATGAATTACTCCCTGTATCAGATGCATACAAATGCTAAAGTGAAGAATGCGGTTATTTCTTTTATGAAGGATTTAGGGATAAACCTAATAGATATAAAGGTAAATATTGATAAGAAGAAAATGGAAGAAATGGAAATTCCCCCATTTTTATCTGATGAATTTAAAAATGTCTTATTGCAAAGCCAAATTGATGCAATAACGGCAAAAGTGGTTTATGAAAAATTTGAGACAGATTTGCTACAGGAAGAATCAACAGGAGTTCAAAAGCTGGTTGCCCTGTTATGTCCGTTATTGGATATTATGATAAATGGTAAGGTGCTTATTTACGATGAGTTAGAAATGGGCTTGCATGAGGCTCTGGTATATGAATTGGTTAAGTTGTTCATAAATACAAATTTGGACAGTTTTTCACAGATCCTTTTTACAACACATGAAACAGGATTGCTTAATCTGGATATATTTAGACGTGATCAAATCTGGTTTACTGAAATGAGAGGAATAGACCGCTCCACAGATTTATATTCACTTGCAGAGATTAAAAAAGTACGTAAACAGGATAATTTTGGTAAAGGGTATATTGCTGGAAAGTATGGCGCAATACCGATGTTAAACATGAATTTTGCCAAAGTTATCTCAGAACTTGAGTGAGGTGATTAAATGGCAACCAGGAATCTGACGCTTAATGTACGGGAAGAAGAATGTAGAGAACAGATGCCAGTTGCGGTTCCTGTTCATTTTTCGCCTGCACAAATTAAAAACCATTTTGTAGAGAGTATGAATGGTGTAAAAGCACAATTTACTGTTGCAGATAATTTGCATATAAATGGAAATGAAGAAGGCTGCTTCACGATATGGAGATCGCAGGTCGTACTGGCAGAGGGACTACTGGATTTTTATATTCATGAAGTAAGTAAATATTGTATGTTTCAAATGTTTTGTGGGAATTGGAATAAATCAGATAAGTATGCAAACTTTATGATACCGATGTCCAAAGTCGAAGAAGCTCTTGGCGCATCAGAATCAAATGAGTGGTTTTTTGCGTATTTGAATGATCGATTCAGTAGAGAGGTGTTTTTATCTTCAGAAAGTATGAGCCAACAGCTGAACTTAATTGGAATTGGTTTTGTACCGACTATGGTTAAAGCATTTCCGAGGCAAAAGGATGAACAATCTAAAAAAGACGGAAAAAAGATAGTCGAAAAATTGTTTAAACGTAGGAATGAAATTGCGCATCAAAACGACCGCAGTCATGCTTCTGCACAGCAAACAGAAATTACGAAAGAATTCGTGGAGGATTACATAACGAAAGTAGAAACTATTGTAAATGCGATGCAGGCAATTATCGAAGAGAAAGATTCTGAATTGGAGAGATAGTATACGTAGATTGCGATAGTGAAGAAGGGATAGAAATTACACGGTATGCTTGAAGAAAAAGAATAAAATGAAAGAATATAACTATATTTCTATTTTGGACGGGTTTTTGAGAGCAAAAATATATTTGTGGATGATAGATGTTGTTTCCTATGTAAGGTCATTTCGCGTAGCGGAAATTTTTCTGTTAGCTGGAATATTATTGATGGGAGTTAGTATATTGTGTTCTTCTGCTATAAACAGAAAAAAATGGATAACTTCCTGGATAATCAGCTTCTGTGCCTGCTTTATTTACCTTATCTGTTATATCCTGGCAGGTTATGCAGGGGTGATCATACCAATGAGAGAAATATTGGAAGCAGATTCTAATCCGGCAAATGGAATTATTTTGATGTTCTACACCGCGGTATTTTGGGGTGCATCAGGGGTGATTCGTATTATATTAGGTGTTTTTTATGCCGCTTGACATATTCCGAAAAAACATGGAATATAAGGGTATAAGCAACAAACTGGATGCATGGCTGGCATTTCTGAGTATGGATTCTCCGGAAGTGATCATGGAATTGTCCAACAAGTATCCAGAGTTTAGGACAATGTATGAACATGTATATAACATATGTCAGAACGTGGAGAAGGTGATGGGCATGTATTCAGAAGAACTAAAAATCCTTGACCAAAATACGGTAAGATACATGGTAGACCAGATGCAGGAGGAGATAGACAGCCAGAAAGAGCAATTGGATAGTCAGAAGAAGCAATTGGAAATGAAGGATAAAGAACTACAGAAGTTGCGACGCATGCTTGCAGAAAAAGAATAAATGAAAAATACGAGCTAGTCCTTAGGAAAAATAAGGCTGGCTCGTATTTTTTATACTATTTTGCTTCCAGCTGTTCAATCATACGATAGATGATCTGATCCGCTTCATCAGGCTTGTAGTAAACATCCGGGTCCATATTTGTCAGGAATTCCTGGAAGATCTGCAGGATAAATGGTTCTGTGATCGCAAAGCACATATGATCTCCGGAATTTGTCTGGTAAGTAAGCGAGCAGGTGTTACCACAGAGACACATGCGAAGATTCTCAGACAGATGATTCAGAGGCTTCTTTAAAATGCGGTAGGAACCATCATGGCAGCATTGTGCAAGCTCACGGAGGATTCTGATTCGCTGCTGTATATTCAGTGGATGATAAAATGTCGGCGGAATCTCTTCAAATAAACCTTCCTGCAGGAAACGAGACATGCCATATTCGGTAAAATATATAATAAATTTTCCGCTGTTGACCAGTTGTATATTATTGCTGAATAAAGCATCTGCCATAGATATAACAGAATCTGCCCCAGGAATATCATAGTTAAAAATATCTTCCAGCAGATCTCTGCGTAAAAACGGGAGAATGCAGGCTTCAGGCTGAATGTCGATGATCAGATCAGCAGAAGCTCGTGTCCCGGCAACAAATTGAAAAAGGGATGGCAGGTCATCTGCAATAATAGGAAAAGTCTGAAACGCAGGCTGACAAAGATCCCGATGCGAATGAAACAGACTCCACAATGCCTGCAGGATATCCGGATCCTGATACAAAATTCCCGTCTGATAATCAGAAGAACACGTGATAGCAAATTCCGAGGTCAGGATCATATATGGCAGAGCAGAGAGATTCTGCAAATGCGAGATCTCATTTGTATAAAAACAATGAATACGATAATCCAGCTTATTCATATAAACCGGAAACAGATTTCGCAGATAATAAAGCTCATAAAGTTCATGTGCATCTGTAAACTGAGCAGTACGGTTCAGACTGAAAATATGATCGATCTGCAACGAGCCGGCAGGCTGGATCGTGGACAGCAGATGCAGCAGAAACGGATAGTCAGGCTGCAGGAAAAGAGCGATTTTTCCATTTGGTTTAGCTGCCTCTGATAACAAAATCTGGTGAACAGAAGAATCTATCGCCTGTCTGGAATTCAGCAGAAGACAATTCTGAGTAGGTGAAAAATCCTCCTTTAAATCAGGTGCGGAAGTTGCCAGATTACAGGAAGGCTGAGAGGATCTGTTTGGAAAATCAGACAAAAAATGTTCGATGCTTTTACAGATATAATAAGCATCCTCTCCCATACGAACCATTTTCCAGGCTTCTTTAAGCTGATAGGTCTCAGAAGGAGTCAATTTCATAAAATAAGCCATCTGTTCAACCAATTCGGCAGACATAGGTTCACGTTTCTCGTTAATAAATTTATAAATCGTAGAACGCTCCAGATCACAATATTGAGCAAGTGACATTACTTTAACTTTTTTCTCATGGATATAATTTTTCAGTAAATCAGAAAATACAGACATATGTAAAAATCCTTTCAAAACGTTAATCACTAATCCCTAGTATAACATATTCGTCATAACGAAAGTACAAAAATCAGACAAAAACTGGTAAAAAGTAACAGAAAATCCGTCCACAAACTTTGCCCCATCTTGTTATATAGTTGGAATTTTCTTAAAATTATTTATTATATCAATAAGTTTGCGATTTTACATGGACTTGTTGGTATAAAAAAGAACAAGGGAGGAATAGAGATGTTTTGTCATGTTTGTGGATCAGAACTTAAAGAAGGAGCCAAATTCTGTTCAGTATGCGGAAATCCGGTAGGACCGGTAAAGGCAGAATCTGCACCTGTACATAAAACTGTGCAAAGGACAGTGCAGGGAACAAAAAAGAAAGATGTTGTATTTCAGGCTTCTGCAAAAACACCGATAATTTATTTCACATCAGCAGTCGCGCTTGTATTCACGGCGCTTCTGTGTTTCTATCAGCGTGCAGAGTTATATGGAGGAAATCTTGATCCGAATCGTAATGCAGGAAAACGCTGGGATTTGTTTTTGTGGGGTGTTGTGTCACTTGCGCTTGCAGCAGAATGCTTATTAGCGTGGTGGGGAAGTACAAAAATAAAACTGATAGTAGGAGAGCTGTCTGTATCAGGAGTCAGGATGATAAATGTACTGCAGACAAAAGAGTTTGAATATGATTATGATGAAATTTCTGCTGTAAAAAATTCAATAATCGGGACTCTTGTACTTAAAGTAAATGGCAAAAATATTCCACTTGCTAATCTGGAAAACAGAAAAAGAGCAAAAGAGCTGATTGAAGAGAGAATGCCAAAGGAAATAAAATAGTAACAGGTGTATGGTAGAGAACAAAAAGAAAAAATATGAGGTGATTATATGTTTGATTTTATGAATTTAGCTTGGGTATTTGGCAATAGGGGTTACTATATTAGCAGTTATGATATAGATGACGCTATGGATTCTGTAATGATAATGATGGGAATATTAATAGGTGTTGGTATTATAGCATGGGGCATTTTTTGCGTGTTAAAAAAATCAGATAACAATAAACAATTAATTGTAAAACGCGTAAAAATTTTAGAAATACTACCAGTAAACCATTTGGTTGGATGGTATGTTGTAGAATGTGAAGATGGAGAGCGATTAAAACTTAGATCGTTTGAACCAAACAAATTACTTGTTTCAGTAGGAGACATAGGTATTTTAGGTTATAGAGGGCAGACAATTCAAACTTTCAACAGAGAAGGCGTAAGGAAACGTAACTTTTAATAATGTAGAAATATTTTAACAAAGTATGTGACTTTTCTAAAATAAAAACAAATTTGCAAATACACCATGATAAACTAAGAACATCTTAAAGATAAGGAGGACAAGAGATGGAAAACACAAAACAGACAGTGCTGAAAAAGAAAGCAAAACAGTTGTGCTGTATTTTACTGGCGGCTATTTTGTGTATGGGAATGACGGTACCGGTTATGGCCGCGTCATCGAAGTACAATGCAGCAGTGTCAAGCTACAAGAAGTACATGAGAGGCAAGCGCGGCAGTTACAAAATTGTAGATGTCGACGGAAACGGAATCCCGGAACTGCTTATGCATAACAGTTCTGCCGGGATCAATGAAGTCCGTACCTACAATCCAAAAACAAGAAAAAACGTACGAGTAGGTTCTATCGGATATGGAAAGGGATACAACCTGCCGATCAAGTATTCCAGAAGCTGCCATACTGTAATGGTCTGCAATGCGAATACAGGTGGAAGTGAGTATTACATCTACAAGATCAAAGGCACCAAAGCTACGAGAGTAGTGAGGGCCGAACGTTTTAATGGTAAATTTAAGAGTGGATATGCGATCAATGGAAGGAAAGTAAGCTATTCTACTTATAACAAGACCATTAACAGATATATGAAGAACGCGAAAACAGTGCGTTCAAGCGGATATTGATGCGGCGCGATTATGAAAAAGGAAAAAGAAGAAGTATTTTAAAAGAAAAATATTAAAAAACGGCCCATAGAATAAGTGAGTTTTTTAGAGCTACTTTTTCTATGGGTTGTTTAGCTGAGGGAGAAATATATGGAAAAAAGAATAACGGGATATTTTATAGCATTAATTGCATTAACTATGATGCTCAGTCTGCCGAATAAGGTTTTTGCAGCGAATGAGACAGTTGATATGGTTGATATACATGAAATGGAAGGGCAGAAATGGGAGAAAGTTGAGTCTATTACGGATTCTTATGGAAATTCATATAATGGAAATATACTCAAACTTGATTCTTCGGAAGATGGATATATTTCCTATGATCTGAATGGAAATTATAAATCTTTTAAAGGAAATTTGGTGTGTTCTGTGGAAACGGGAAGCGAAGCTCTTTTGAATGTTGGCTTTTTTGCAGACAGAAAACTGGTTTACAGTGCTTCCGATATTACAAGGCAACAGGATGCACAAGAAATAAATATTGATCTGACAGGTGTAGGTATTTTGGAAATAAAAACTTCCAACACTGGGGAATATCCATATGGATGGTTGTTTTTTGTAAATTCAGTTTTTGAAAAAGCAGACAGTACGGAGTCCTATTCCAAATGGGCAAAGTTAAGTGATATGGTAGTGATCGATGCAGGAAGTGATTACGAATATCGAAAGGGCCTTGCCAAAGATGTCATGGGAGACTTGCATAATGGGGCAATTCAACTGGATGCATCGAATGAAACTTATGTACTTTATAATCTGAATGGTGAGTATACAAATTTAAGAGGAAAACTTATTGCATTTCCTGAAACCGGAAGTGATGTCAGCATGACAGTACATATTTTTGCAGATGATAAAGAAGTTTTTTCTAAATCTGCTATAACGAAGCAAGAAGCAGGAACAGATATGGAGATAGATGTTACGGGAGTAAAAGTTCTGAAAATGACAACATCTAATGAAGGCGAATATCCATATGGGCGAATATTTATAGTAGATGATATTTTGTCCTGAGAGATTTAAGACAAAGAGAAGGGTATATGGTAAATAAATCGTAAGTGCTTATACCAAAACAAATATGTAATTATAATATGTTAGAATTAAAATCAGTAACCGAGAGGAGGAAAAGAAAATGAAAAGAAGAATTTTATCAAAAGCAGCAGCATTTTTTCTGATTTTTGTACTGGGATTTGCTGCAGTAGCAGGAAGTAACGTTTCAACAGTAAAAGCCGCAACCAGAAGTTCGTCTATAAACATGAATATTTTCAAAAAGAAGAGTGTACAGACTTATCTTCAGGATATGTCCTATGCGGGCGGAATTAATTTTTCCGGGCAGGCGCAGTTGAAGAAGAACCTTCCAAGAATTGTCCGCCGGGATTTTCTGTATGTGAACTATAAGAAGTACAAACGCTATCGGACAGGAGTAGATATGCTGGTTCCGAAAAGTGTTGTCCTTAAACATATACAGGACACCTACGGAATCAAAGTAAAAAGTGTAAATCTTCCGGTAAAAAAGGGCAAATATCTGCTTAAAGAACTGTGGTGGCAGGATGAAACTGTGATGAAATATTACAAGGCAGTCCGCACAAAAACAGGAGCTACAATTACAATAAGAGGTAATTGTTTTGGCAAATATGCAGGAAAAGAAGTGATCACAGTAAAGCCTGCACGAAACTCGATGGGATTTGTGATCACATCCATGAGATATTACAGGGCGGGTAAATAAATTTATTTAAGTAGAAGGTAGATAAGGAGAATAAGAGCTGAAAAAGAAAGTAAAACAAGAAAAAATGTACGAGTAGGTTCTATTGCATATGGAAAGATTTTAAAAGAAAAATATTAAAAAGCAGCCCATAGGTAAAGAAATTTTTTTAGAGTTTCTGCTTCTATGGGCTATTTAAATTCTAAAGAGAAGTAGGAGTCAGAGACAGTGAAACTGAAAGAGATTCACTAAAAATAAAAGATTTGTCTATAAAAATAAAAAAATTTGTCCACTAATTAAGCCCCATCTTGTAATGTGAATATGGATTTTTTAAAATAAATAAAAAAGTACAAAAAACGTTAAAAATTTTATAAAAAGAGGTATTTAATTATGAATATATTTATAATATTGTCGATTATAGGAGTTAGTATCATAGTAATATTTTATTTAATAAAGAGAGCATATGATAATAAAAAAAAGTTAATTACCAAACGTGTAAAGATAAAAAGAAAAGTAGTAAAAAGTAAAAATGTTGAGTGGTATATTGCGGAATGCCAAAATGGCGAACGATTGAAACTTAAAAATTCTCAGGCGTCAACATTGTCAATTTCAATAGACGACATAGGTATTGTTACATATAGAGGAAAGGTGATTCAATCATTTATGAGGCAGTCAGTATTTGGTAAATAAATCCTTCTCTTTGCTCCTTCTCTTTGCTTTTTTATAGCGGAATAAAAACAAATATGCAATTACAGTATGGTAAAGTAAAATCAGTAATCAGGAAGGAGAAAAAACAAGATGATAATAAGTATTAGCAGATATGATATAGAAGATATGGTGGCATTTGTGATTGCTGTGTGGATTGTAATTGCACTTATTCTGGCGATAGCTGTAGTTGTTTGTTACTGTATAAGAAGATCCGATGACACAAAACCGCTGATTTCGAAAAAAGTGAGGGTATTGGAGAAACCAACGCAGAATGGAAATATAGAGTGGTATATTATGGAATGTGTAGATGGGCAGCGATTAAAACTCAGAAGTTTTCAGGCGTCGACGTTACTTATATCTGTAGGTGATGTTGGGATTGTGACTTTCAGAGGGGAAACGATTCAGAGATTTGACAGAACAATGGGGAGATATTTAGGAAGGAACTATAACTACAGGTAGAAAAAGTTTATTAAACAGAGGGAGAATTTATGATGAAGAAAAATATTTTTACAGTTATTTTATGCATGGGTGTTGGTATTTCAGCAGTTACAATGACAGGCTGTGGAAAAAATCTGACACAGATCGCACAGCAACAAGAAGATGATTGCGTAGTAGTTAAACTTCCAGAAGGTTATGGAGCCAGGGATCTTTTTGATATCGTATCCAGTACGGAAACTTTTATAACTTATGCAAGTGAAGGTTTTGGGAGCGGAAAAAGTATTTATACAGGAGAGTTGGCGGATGGGAACACAGTTGCATGGAGACCTGGGGATGAACAGACAGTTCTTTACGCTGAAGGCAAGCCAAACACTGTAGAAATCGTACATTATGGAAATGAATTAAGAGAGAAAACACCTATATCCTATGAAGAGTTCAAAGAGAAATATGATGAGTAAATATAGTTTTTAATTTATAAAAAATAGAATATTGTAGCATTTTCAGTCATTCTCTGAATTAAGCAAAAATCTTCCCACACCATCTTGACATATCAAAAAACGAGTGTTATATTACAAATAGAACAAAAGACAAGGGCAGGGGATGCGGGAGTTTATTGACCGCATCTTCTTTTCTATACGAATATAACCGGAGGTGGCATTATGGCTAAGAGAGATTATTATGATGTCCTTGGGGTCGGAAGAAATGCCGATGCGAAGGAGATCAAGAGAGCATACAGGAAACTTGCGAAGAAATATCATCCGGACATGAATCCGGGAGATAAGAATGCAGAACAGAAGTTTAAGGAGATCACAGAAGCATATAATATCTTAAGTGATGACGAGAAGAAGAAACTGTACGACCAGTATGGCTTCGCAGCTTTTGAAGAAGGCACAGGTGCCGGAGGTGCTTATGGCGGGGACCAGGGCTTCCATGGCCAGGGTAGCTTTGGCAGCGGATTTGGCGGCTTCGGTCAGGGAGGCAGCGGCTATCATGAATACCATTTCGAAAATGGTAACATGGGCGATATGGGAGATATTTTTGGAGATATCTTTGGAAATATGTTCCATGGTCAGAGCGGCAGTCAGAGCAGCGGTTTCGGAGGTCAGAGTTTTCACAGCCAGAGTGGATTTGGCGGCTTCGGCGGAAGAAGTGCACAGGCAAAGGGCAGTGACCTTCACTCAGAAGTAAGCGTCAGCTTCGAAGAAGCAGCCTTTGGATGCGACAGAGTGATGAGGCTGTCTGATCCGTCAGGAAACGGTGCAACGCAGACACTTAAAGTACATGTCCCGGCGGGCATCGAAGATGGCAAGAGCATCCGTCTGAAGGGTAAAGGAAATCCGGGATTCAATGGCGGTCCCGCAGGAGATCTTTTCCTCAAAGTCAATGTGGCATCGAAACCTGGTTTTGAACGTAAAGGAATGGATATCTACACAACAACAAACATTCCATTTACAACAGCCGTATTTGGCGGCGAAGCAAAAGTCACCACCCTGTACGGCGATGTGATCTGCAAGATCCCGGAGGGCACACAGTCCGGCCGTAAGATCCGTCTGAAAGGCAAAGGAATTGTTTCCATGAAAAATTCCGCTGTCCACGGCGATCAGTACGTAACCGTACAGATCCAGGTACCGCAGAACTTAAGCCCGGAGGCAAAAGAAAAACTGAGAGAATTCCAGCAGGTCTTGCGTAAGGATACACAGAGGAGAAGAGGAAGTGCAGCATAAAGCACTTCCTCTTTTCATGTCTGGGGCGAAAAACGAAAGAATTCCTTATTTTTATCTTAGCTTTATGAAAAGAGATTATGAAATTTCTGTAAAATCGGATATTTTGGGCATTTTGTGGATTGATTAAATCTCATAAATAGGTATATTATACCTACAGATAAATGAAGCAAGAATTTAGTGACTGAAAATTGCCCCTGGCATGCAGCCAGCATATTCGGAAAGGTGATATTTTGAATTATCTGAAGAAATCAAAACATTTGTGGATGATTCCACTGTATGGGATTTTTTATATGGTATCCTTTATGCTCGTAGAGCGAAGCGATGTGAAGATACATATCATCCATTCGCTGGCAGATGACAAGATTCCATTCTGCCCGTATTTTATTATTCCATATGTGGCGTGGTACTTTTTCCTGATCGGTACAGTAGTTTATTTCGCGCTGTTCTGCCCGAGCAAGAAGGAATATTATCAGTATATTGGCACTCTGGCAGTGGGAATGACCTTGTTCATCCTGGTTTCCTACGTTTATCCGAACGGACAGAATCTTCGACCGGATCTGACCGGAGAGAGCGGCATTTTTATTTCGGCTGTCAGATTTTTGTATAAGATCGATACGCCTACGAATATTTTCCCAAGTATTCACGTATTTAACTCTGTGGCAGCCTGCGTAGCGCTCTTCCAGAATGAAAGATGCAGGAAAAATAAAGTGTTTACAGTAACCCAGACAGTTCTGACGGTGTCTATCATTATGGCAACCATGTTCCTGAAGCAGCACTGCGTTTCAGATGTAATGACAGCACTGATCCTGAATATCCTGTGTTACCAGCTTTTCTACCGCGTGATCCCGGCGAGACAGGAGAAACTTGCAGAAGTTTTTACCCGTAAGGAGATTCTTACTGTACCGAATCTCCTGAGTTTTATCAGACTTGGACTTGCAATTCTTTTCCTTGGTATCTGTGAGAGACATGGTATGAGAGGAAACAGACAGGTTCTGACTATGATCATCCTGGCAGCGGCAGCGACCGACTTCCTGGACGGAAGAATTGCGAGATCTTTTAATCAGATCAGCAGGATCGGAAGGCTTCTTGATCCGCTGGCAGACAAGGCAATGCAGGCAGTGATGCTGGCGTGTCTGATATCACGTTATCCGCTGGTGAAACTTGTAATGATCCTGTTTGTGATAAAAGAAACATATATGCTGGTTGTAGGATGGAAAGTCATTATGGAGACAGACGCGACAGGGGAGGCACAATGGCATGGCAAGCTGAACACAGCAGTTACTTATGTAGTTGTGATGATCCTGACTGCAGGAGTCAGACTTCCGTATTCGACAGCAAATGTTTTGATCGGTGCATGTGCTGTATGTATGATGATGTCCTTCGTGATGTATGGAGCCGAATTCCGCGAGGCACTGGAGCGTAAGAACGGTCTGATGGGTCCGAAATACCGCAGAAATCTGGGCGGCGGAGACTGGATCTGATGTATCAAATAAAGAATAAAATAAGCAACGGGCAAATACCTGAAACAGAAAGGTATCTGCCCGTTTTTTGCTATTATATCAGGAGCGTTTTGCAATCTCCCGGAGCAATGTCTGCCGTTTCTCCTGAAACATCAACTGTTCACTGTAATGAAAATAGGGCTCGCATCCAAAAGTACTGATAAACTGCACCGCCTTTGGATTATGGCTCAGATCTGAAGTCAGGAAAAGAAGTTCTGGTCCATCCTCAAAGGCTTCGCTTGCAAAACGATAGCCATTTTCCAGTGCAAGAGAAGTTTGCGTGGCAAGATCTTTGCGGATGTCAACTTCATCACTCAGGGCGTCACGGAGAATGCCAAGGATTTTCTCCGGATCATTCGCCCGTTTCTTACGTGCTTCAATAAGACAGCTTTCGAGGATTTCTGTGATCTGCTCGTTCTGGTCGCAATCAGCAGAGGAAATAAGGTGATTCGCAAGCTTGACTTTAAGAACCTGTTTTCGCTGTGTAATGATCTCATCGAGTGTTTCGCCGCGCAGCAGAGAGGCGCGGAGCTGTTTCAGTGCGTCGTGGAGTTCTATTGTGAACTGATCTTCTTTCTGGAATCGCTGGAAAAAACTGTTCCATCCATCGAGAAGAAGCCCCGAGACAGAGATTTTTTCATCGGTGGAAGCCTGCTGTACGAGATTACAGCGGTCCTGAAATTCTTCCTCAGAGATACGGCCGGAGAGCAGTTCTGGAATCCGGTAGTCCTGGCGGTATTTTGCATAGAGATCATAATATCCTGCAAAATCCCTGGCGGTTTCTGGTTCCTGAAGATACTGCAGGACCAGGTCTGCGTCCGGCGTGAGATCAAGATCCTCGTATCCATACAGAATGGAAGAAAGATCCTCCCATCCTCGTGCTGTGACGAAACGGACACCGGAAGCAGTGTTTTCTACGTGATAGAAACGATCATTATGTAAACTTAAATAAGAAAGGATCGCCGGATGGATGCCCTTTGCCCAGGCATATTCCTTCCACACGGCGAGATCCGGTTCCACATCGATCCGCTTCACACGGTCCAGCGTGACGATATCAAATTCGCGAGCAGATTTGTTATATTCGACAGGGTTTCCGGCGGCAACGATGACCCAGCCTTCCGGGACAGGGTGTGTGCCGAAAGTTTTGTTCTGGAGAAACTGAAGCATGGTCGGGACCAGCGTTTCCGATACACAGTTGATCTCATCAATGAAGAGAATCCCCTCCTGGCAGCTGTTTTTTTCAATCGTTTCATAGACAGAGGCGATAATCTCGCTCATTGTGTATTCCGTGATAGAATATTCTTTGCCCTGATAATTCTTTTTCACGATAACGGGAAGTCCTACGGCACTCTGGCGGGTGTGATGCGTGATAGTATAGGCGGTAAGACCGATTCCACATTCGCAGGCAATCTGTTCCATGATGGCAGTCTTGCCGATCCCGGGTGGTCCGATCAGGAGAACCGGCCGCTGGCGGACAGAGGGCATGAGATATTGTCCGTGTGCATCTTTGCGTGTATAGATCTGTATCGTGTGGAGGATTTCTTCTTTGGCTTCTTTGATATTCATGGCGTGATCCTTTCTGGATATGCGTAGATTCAGGATTTTTCAGCATCAAGATATAACTTTACAGCCCATGCAGGAACTTTCTGGTGCATGGCTTTTTCTTTATAAAAAACAAAAGCAGTTTCATAGTCGGTGGCTTTTTCCGGATAGATCCCATCGCCGTCTGTGAAATAGAGAAGTCCCTTGAGATTCTTGAGTTTTCGTTCTTCGCGAAGTTTTTCTACGTATTCAAAAACAGGTCGGAAATCGGTCCCGCTGCGTCCGTGGATGTGTAGGGTCTGCAGATAATCCTGCCAGTCTTTTTCGCAGGTGATATGTGTCACATCCTGTATAAAGCAGTCACATTGAATAATATAGAGGTTCATTTTGCGGAAAAAATTCTCCTGGTCGCTGAGGATTCCGTAAGTTTCTTCCATAAATCGACGGACGGTGTCTGCTGAGCAGGAGCCAGAGGTGTCAATCGCGATGACAAGCTCCTCAAGCCTGGTCACTTCCTGGTACTCGAGATATTCGATCAGGGGGATATTTCCGTAATGATCAAGCCCGTATATATAGGGAATATAGTCGAAACTCTGGGTATCGGTATGGATTTCTTCTCTGTGAACGGCAAAACGTCTGAGAAAATGGTGAAAATCATATTTGCCTTTTTCCTCGACAGAGAGTTCTTCCACCTGATTTCCGGGAGCACTGCCGCGTCCACTGTTGCCGTACAGCCCCATACCGGCGGCAGCGGACATGCCACCGAGAGTCTGCTGGATTGTCTCGAGGAATTTCTGGCGGTCGGTGTATTTCCAGAAGGTGTGGTCGTCGGGTGAATTTATAGCTTCATCTTTGGCGGAAAGTTCAGGTGAATCAGGGGATAAGGCAGAGTTCTGGAATTCCTGGTAGATTTTCATCGGGTCACGTTCCTTTTTTTCATTCTGAAGGATCCTCTGGACAGCCGCATCACAGGCGAGATCCCAGAGTCTGCAATCCGGTGGCACATCCATGATGAGATGCAGGAACAGACAGTGATACAGCATGTGCAGAAAAAGTTCTTCCAGTTTCGTAGATGATTCCTGGAAGCTTTTCAGCAGGAAATCAGGATTAAAATAGATGATTTTGCCGTCAGTTCCGGCACTTTTGGTATCCTCAGATTCCTCAAAAGAAAAATTCCACAGAAGTTTCCGGAAAAAAGGATATTTTACAGAAAGCTGTTCCCGTGTGAAGTCCCAGATCTTCTGATAAAGGGAAAAATCGTCAGAAGGTTTCATAAACAAAATCCTTTCATACTATAAGATGAAATTCAGATTTTCAGAGAGAAAAGTCTCTGTCGTGAAATCCGAAGGAATCTTTTTTTAACCGGAGAAGAAAAGCAAGGATCTCGGTCTGTCCGCAAATGGAAGCTTCCTGGATAAACTGTTCCAGTGCGGGAGCAGTCAGCGGGGCAAAAGCACATAAACTGCGGATACGTGCCAGATCACCGTCATGGATCAGTTCAGTCATGGCAGGACGGAAACGGGTCCGCAGATAGCTCTGATAGCGGGATTTCCAGTCAGGATCCTCTGTTTCGACAAAACGTTTCAGGGCAATCGTAAGTTTCTGCTTCTCCTGCCCGGAAGAGAGAAAAATCTGCTCATAATCAGTCATAAAATTGCTCCTAACATAAGATAAATATAAGTTAAGTGTAACATGTTTGCGGTGGTTGTCAATAACTGAGAAATAGGGTATAATCACCATAGAAATTGTAAAAAATCCGATAAAAATTTTATCTATGGAGGTTCAAATGGAGAACGTATTTATTATGGATCATCCGCTGATCCAGCATAAAATTTCTATGCTTCGTAATAAAAACACAGGAACAAATGAATTCCGTAAACTGATTGAGGAGATCGCAGTACTGATGGGATATGAGGCACTGAGAGATCTTCCGCTGGAAGATGTTGAGGTAGAGACACCGATTGAAACCTGCATGTCACCTATGATCGCAGGCAAGAAGCTGGCTGTTGTTCCGGTACTTCGTGCCGGACTTGGAATGGTCAATGGTATCACTACACTTGTTCCGTCTGCAAAGATCGGACACATCGGACTCTACAGAGATCCTGAGACACATGAGCCGCACGAATATTACTGCAAACTGCCGGATCCGATCGAACAGCGTCTGATTGTTGTCACAGACCCGATGCTTGCAACTGGTGGTTCTGCTGTAGACGCAGTCAGAATGATCAAGGAACATGGCGGCAAAAATATCAAATGCATGTTTGTTATCGCAGCACCGGAAGGACTGGAACGTCTTCACAAAGAGCATCCGGATGTACAGATCTATGTAGGACATCTGGACCGTGAACTGAACGACCATGCATACATCTGCCCGGGACTTGGCGATGCTGGAGACCGTATTTTCGGTACCATCTAAGGAGCGCAGAATGACCAAAGAAGAACTGGCTCTGGAAGTGATCGACAGACTTAAGAAGGAATACCCGGATGCGGGATGCACACTGGATTATGACCAGGCGTGGAAGCTTCTTGTGAGTGTGAGACTGGCAGCCCAGTGTACGGATGCGAGAGTCAATGTAGTCGTAGAGGATCTTTATGCGAAATATCCTGATGTAGCTTCTCTGGCAGCAGCAGAACCGGAGGAAATCGAGGCGATCGTCCGTCCCTGCGGTCTTGGCAAGAGCAAGGCGAGGGATATCAGTGCGTGTATGCGGATCCTTCATGAGCAGTACAACGACAACATCCCGACCACATTCGAAGAACTTCTCAAACTCCCGGGTGTAGGACGCAAGAGCGCAAACCTGATCATGGGAGATGTCTTTGGCAAACCGGCGATCGTGACAGACACACACTGTATCCGTCTGACGAACCGTATCGGTCTGGTTGACGGCATCAAGGATCCTAAGAAGGTGGAGATGGCTCTGTGGAAGATCATTCCGCCGGAAGAAGGCAGTGATTTCTGCCATCGTCTTGTTTACCATGGAAGAGAAGTCTGTACTGCACGGACAAAGCCATATTGTGATAAATGCTGTCTGGAGGATATCTGCCAGAAGAATATATAACGACCAGGCTCCTCGCTATATGAGGAGCCTGTTTTGAAACATAATACAAGTGATTAAAGGAGGAATCTGGTGTGAAATACGCAATCATCGGGGCAGGAGGAACCGGAGGGACTCTTGGATTTTATCTTACAAAAGCAGGAAAGGACGTAACTCTGATCGCGAGAGGCAGCCATCTTGAGGCGATGCAGAAACAGGGACTTACCATGAGACAGCTCTGGGATGGAAAAGAAGAGACCATTCCTGTCAAAGCATGCCGGATGGAAGAATACACAGAGCAGCCAGATGTGATCCTGGTGTGTGTCAAGGGCTATTCCCTGACGGATCTGATCCCGGATATCCGCAGGATTGCCGGACCGGAGACAGTAGTTCTTTCAATCCTGAATATTTATGGAACCGGCGGCAGATTACAGAAAGAATTTCCGGATCTCACCGTACCGGATGGATGCATCTATGTATCAGCGGCGATCGAGGAGCCGGGAGTAATCCTTCGCCATGGCAAGATCCTTCGAGTTGTTTTTGGCGCGCGGACTCCTTCGGAAGAGACAGAAAGCATGAGAGCAATTGCACGGGATATGGCATCCGAAAATCTGGAAGTGATTCTCTCACCGGATATCCGAAGAGATGCGATGGTGAAGTTTTCCTACGTATCACCGATCGGAACGGCAGGTTTATATTACAATGCCACGGCAGTTGATTTTCAGCAGGAAGGCGAGAAACGTGAGATGATCTGCGAACTGATGCGTGAGATCGTTAATTTGTCCCATGCAATGGGAATTGAATTTGAAGAAGACCTTGTGGAACGAAACCTCAGGATCCTTTCAAATCTCGCACCGGAATCCACAACATCCATGCAGAGAGATGTCATGGCAGGAAAGCAGTCTGAGATTGACGGGCTTGTATATGAAGTCGTGCGTATGGGCAGAGAATACGGCGTGCCGATGCCGGAATATGAAAAAGCAGCCGCACAGTTTCAGAAACAGGGATTATAGTTATAAGAAAAGAGAAAAAATATGAGAAAGATGAAACATATGGAGGATTCCCGTACCGAAAATACTTATCTCATCATGAATAAGCATATCAACGGTTACGGCAGGCTCTTTGGCGGAGTTTTGATGCAGTGGATCGATGAGATGGCGGGGATCGTAGCGTACAGACATGCAGGTACGATCGTGACGACTGCCTGTGTGGATAATCTGAATTTTAAGGCAGGAGCCTATCTGGGAGACACCGTGGTCCTGATCGGGAAGCTGACTTACGTCGGCAGAACTTCCATGGAAGTACGGATCGATACTTATGTAGAAAGTCCTGACGGAACACGCAGGGTCATCAACCGTGCCTATGAAGTCATGGTCGCACTGGATGAAAACGACAACAAAGTCGAAGTTCCCGGTCTGATCGTTGAAACGGAATCCGAGAAAGCTGAGTGGCTCGGGGCACAGAAGCGTAATGAACTCCGAAAGGAAAGACGCATAGAGGGCTACTGATAATATCATTAGATCTGAAAGAAAGGAAGTGACATCATATGGCAAAAAAAATTGGCATCATTTCAGACACTCATGGTTTATTAAGACCGGAAGTCCTGGAAATCCTCAAAACATGTGACTGCATTCTGCATGCAGGTGATGTGGACAGACCGGAACTTCTTGACAGGATCCGTTGCCTTGGTTCCATCTATGTCGTAAGAGGAAATAATGACAGAGACTGGGCTGAGGGGATTGCAAAGACACTTCGTTTCACTATAGAAGGTGTCAAATTTTTTATGACACACAACAAAAAAGATGTGGCATGGGAGCTTGGCAGCGCCCAGGTCGTGATCTTTGGCCATACGCACAGTTATTCTGAAAAAATGGTCGACGGCAGGTTATGGCTGAATCCGGGAAGCTGTGGAAGAAGCCGCTTCGGGCAGGAGGCCACGATGGCTGTCATGACCGTGGAGCAGGGGACGTATCATGTGGATAAAATTGTGTTCGCAAACAAATAGTGAACATATATTCGAAAATTTAAGTTCGTCCCGTTTTATTGGACATTTAATATGAGATACTCTTTATATCGAAAAGATGTTCGAAAAATATGTTCAGAACAAATATTCGGAATTCTCAAACCATAATACGATATAAAGGGGATCTTACTATGATGAACACAGCAGAAACAGCAAAGAGACACTACGAGACAGAGAACAGAGAGAGACATACAGAGAAGAAGAAATTTTCCAATGTCATGGCAATGATACTCGGAATACTGGTAACAGTGGAGATCATGATCCTGGGTGCCATGGTCATGAAGATCGATGTGCATTCTGCTGACAGGATTGCGATGGCACTGGCATTTGTGGTAGTATATTCCGGTGTGGTAGCAGCACTGACTGACAAGTAATAAGAAGGATAACAGACAATACATGCCGAAATCATTTAACCAGAAACTCAAAATATTATACCTGATGGATGTGCTGCTGGAACGGACAGATGAGGAGCATCCCATATCTGCGAAGGATATGGCACAGTATCTCAGAGGATACGGGATCAGTGTCGAGCGCAAGACAGTTTACGATGACATTGAGGCACTGAGGATCTATGGACTTGATATCCGCAACCGCCGTGGGAAGGTTGGCGGTTTCTATATAGCGAACCGTAAGTTCCAGCTTCCGGAAGTGAAGTTCCTGATGGATGCAGTACAGTCTTCCAGATTTGTCACACAGAAGAAATCCAGAGAACTGCTCCGCAAACTGGAGAGCCTTGTTATCCCGGAAGCTGCGAAGAAACTCCGTGAGCAGCTTTTTATCGAACCAGGCAATAAGACAGTCAACGAGGAGATATACAGCAACATCCAGACGATCTATGACGGCATGTCCAGGAACAGACAGATCCGTTTTCATTATTACGAATGGACTCTGTCCAAGGAACTGAAACCCAAGAAGAACGGAGAGTGGTATCAGGCCAGCCCGTGGAAGATGATCTGGAAGAATGAGAATTACTATCTTCTGGGACTGGATGAGCGAAGCGGAGTTGTGAAGCATTATCGCGTGGACAAGATGATGCAGGTAGAGGTAATTGAGAAGCAGAAGAGAAATGGCGGCAATATTTTTAGGGATTTTGATCTCGGGAAGTTCTCTTCCAGTACTTTCGGGATGTTCGGAGGGAAGGAGAGAAGTGTCCGGATGGAGTTTGAGAATCAGTTTGTAGGCGTTGTGCTTGACCGTTTTGGTCAGGATGTCATGCTGATCCCCAAGGATGAGAATCATTTTTCCATGCAGGCACAGATCAAGGTCAGTACACAGTTTTTTGGCTGGCTTGCAGGACTGGGTACAGGAGCCGTGATCGTATCACCGGAGAATATCCGCAGGGAATATGTATCATTTCTCAAGAAGACCCTTAAGAATTATGGAGAGAAATATGACGGTAAAATCTAAACTTTTAGGAATATTAGAACAGCAGAAGGGGGAAACTCTTTCTGGAGAGAAACTTGCCGAGGAACTTCACTGTACCAGAGCTGCGATCTGGAAGGCGGTGAAGTCCCTGAGGGAAGAAGGATATACAATAGAGGCAGGACAGAATAAGGGCTATATGCTGGTGAAGGACAGTCATCGTCTTTCCATGGAAGCAATACAGCCCTTTTTAGTTTCACCGGAAGTTTATCTGAAGGTATATCAGGAGATCGACTCGACCAACCGTGCCGCGAAGGAAGCGGCGGTAACCGGACTTGCCGGTCATGGTGGATGCGTTGTGGCAGGGAAGCAGACAGCAGGAAGAGGACGGAGAGGCAGAAGCTTCTACTCTCCGGAGGAAGCAGGACTCTATCTCAGTGTTATCCTTAAACCTCGCGGGAGCCTCAAGGAGAGCCTTCTGCTCACCGCAGAGGCGGCTGTGGCAGTCTATAAGGCTGTCCTTCGGACTACTGGTATCTCACTTGGAATCAAGTGGGTGAATGATCTCTATTACAATGAGAAGAAGGTCTGCGGCATCCTGACAGAAGCTGTCACAGACTTTGAGAGCGGAGATATTGACTTTGCCGTAGTTGGGATCGGGCTGAATCTGTATGAGGCAGAGGGCGGATATCCGTCTGAGATCAGGAATGTCGCCGGAGCCCTGTATGAGAACCGGGAAGCGGCAGCAGGACTGGATCGTAACCGTCTTGCCGCTGAGATCATCAATGCCCTTCTGGAAGAGACAAGAGAGCTGCGTTTACCTCCTGAATATATCCAGCAGAATCTTGTCCCGGGAAGGGAGATCCAGATCGTGGACGGGCAGGATATCCGTAAGGCGAAGGCACTGGAGATCTGTCCGGACGGAAGGCTCAAAGTACAGGAGTCTGACGGCTCTTTGTCTATTTTAGCCTATGGAGAGGTCTCACTTATAATATGAAGTTATATTTAATATAATTGTGCAATGTGTATAGAATCGGCGGATCTTTTTGGACAAAATGGGGAGAATGGATATTGACTTTTTTTTGACAAAGCGTAAAATAAAGGAATCAAACGGCAGACCGGTATGACCAATATTACATTGGTCTGGTCGAGAGAAAAGGAGGGAGAAAGACGGGGAATTTATCAGCCACATTGGCAGAAGAACTTGAGAGCAAGACAGCATTTACGTTACCAGTGTTCGGCGGAATACCGATTGCAGAGAGCGTCGTTGTTACCTGGGTCATTATGGGAGTCCTGGTAATACTGTCTCTGATACTGGTTCGAAATCTCAAGGTCGAGAATCCAGGCAAGAAGCAGCTTCTTCTGGAATCAGGAGTAAGTTTCCTTCAGGATTTCTTTATGGGAATTCTGGGAGAAGAGGGAAAACAATATATCCCTTATCTGATGTCAACCGTAATTTTCATTGGAATAGCCAATATAGCAGGCGTGTTTGGGTTCACACCACCGACGAAGGATATGAACGTCACCATAGCACTGTCGCTGATGAGTATTATTCTGATCGAATATTCAGGATTTCACAAGAAAGGACTTAAGGGCTTCCTTAAGAGTTTTGCAGAGCCTGTACCGATCATGGTTCCGATCAATATCCTGGAGCTGGCGATCAGACCGACATCTCTTTGTATGCGATTATTTGGTAACGTCCTCGGAAGTTTTGTTGTAATGAAATTAATTGAATTCATATGTCCGGCAATTCTTCCGCTTCCATTCAGTCTGTATTTTGATTTCTTTGACGGATTTATACAGGCTTACGTATTTGTATTTTTAACATCCTTGTTCATCAAGGAAGCAATCGAGTAAGACAGAAAAAGTTAAAATTCAGGAGGAAAAAAGTATGTCAACATTAGTAGCAATCGGAGCAGCTATCGCAGTTCTCACAGGTATTGGAGCAGGTATTGGTATTGGTATCGCAACTTCCAAGGCAGTTGAAGCTATCGCAAGACAGCCGGAAGCAGAGAGCAAGATCAGTAAGAACCTGCTGTTAGGTTGTGCCCTTGCCGAGGCAACAGCTATTTACGGTTTCGTAATCGGACTTCTGATCATCATCATGCTGGGCTAATGATAAAGAACCGAAAAATACAGAGAGGCAGGTGGACTAGGTGATAAAAATTGACATCAACCTTGTCTTTACGATCATCAACCTGTTAGTTCTTTATTTATTGATGAAGAAGTTTTTATTCGGACCGATCATCAAAGTGATGGACGAAAGAAAGGCTATGATCGATCAGCAGTTTGCAGGAGCAAAGGCGCAGGAGGATCAGGCGAAGGCACTTAAGGAACAGTATGAGGGTGCGTTGAAATCCGCCAGAGAAGAATCCTTCCAGATTATGGAGCAGGCCAGAAAAGAGGCCAAAGCACAGGCAGACAAAACTGTGGAAGATACACAGGCAAAGGTATCTGCAATGCTTGCCAAAGCACAGGAGGACATCAACACAGAGCGCGAGAATGCTATGCGTCAGATGAAAGATGATGTTGCCTCTCTTGCTATGGAAGCTGCCGGTAAAATTATTGGTAAAAACAGTGGAGCAGACCAGGATTTATCCTTGTATGACCAATTTATAGAAAAAGCAGGTGATCCAGATGACAGTGACCGCCGTTAATTATGCAAAAACTCTGTATGACCTTTCTGTTTCCAGAAAGGTCATACAGAATACAAAAGAAATATTTCGGGAGGTTCCTGAACTCGCACAGAGTCTGAAGAACCCATTGGTACCATTTGAGATCAAGGAAAAAGTGATCGACAGAGTGATCCCTGAGGAAATGAAGAGTTTCATCAAGGTCGTCTGCAAGCATCACAGAATTGATCTGATCGAGGAAATTTTTGAAGATTACGAAGAACTGTGCCGACAGCATGAGAAGACCATACACGCAGTCATGCGTTATGTAACAGCACCGAAGGATGCACAGCTTGATGGTATCAGAGCATTTTTATGCCGGGAATTTGGGGCGCAGAAAGCCGAAATAGAAATGATAGAAGATAAAAGCCTGATCGGAGGATTTGTCCTTCTGGCAGGCGGAAGCGAATATGACTGGAGCCTGCGGGGACGTTACCGCAAGCTGGAACAGAAATTGACCCGGAGGTGAACACGTTGAGTGCAATCAATCCAGATGAGATTATTTCCATTCTGAAAGAAGAAATAGAGAATTATGATGAAATCAGCCAGAACCAGGAAGTAGGAACGGTCATTTCCGTAGGAGATGGAATTGCAACTGTTTATGGAATTGATCACGCTATGTATGGCGAGGTTGTAGTATTTGAAAACGGACTCAAGGGAATGGTTCAGGATATCCGTACAAACAGCATGGGATGTATTCTGTTTGGTAAGGATACCGGAATCAAGGAGGGAACCAAAGTAACCAGAACTGGTAAACAGGCAGGTATACCTGTAGGTGATGGTTTCGTTGGACGAATCGTCAATGCTCTTGGAGCCCCGATCGACGGTAAAGGTGATATCAAAGAACAGGATTATCGCCCGGTAGAGAATCCGGCACCTGGAATTATTGACCGTAAATCCGTAAATGTACCGCTGGAAACAGGAATCCTTTCACTTGATTCCATGTTCCCAATCGGACGAGGACAGCGAGAACTTATCATTGGTGACAGACAGACTGGTAAGACTTCCCTCGCGATCGATACGATCCTGAACCAGAAGGGTAAGGACGTAATCTGTATTTATGTGGCGATCGGTCAGAAAGCTTCTACCGTAGCCAAAGTTGTATCAAACCTTGAGAAATATGGAGCTATGGAATATACCACAGTATTTTCCTCAACAGCAAGCGACTGTGCGCCGCTTCAGTACATTGCTCCTTATGCGGGAACAGCACTTGCAGAGTACTTCATGTACAAAGGCAAAGATGTCCTGATCGTATACGATGATCTGAGTAAGCATGCAGTTGCATACCGTGCATTGTCACTTCTGCTTGAGCGTTCTCCGGGACGTGAGGCATATCCTGGTGACGTATTCTACCTTCATTCCAGACTTCTGGAGCGTTCCAGCCGTCTGAGTGATGAGCTGGGCGGAGGTTCTATTACAGCACTTCCGATCATCGAGACACAGGCAGGAGATGTATCCGCATACATTCCTACCAATGTAATTTCCATCACAGACGGACAGATCTTCCTCGAGAGTGACCTGTTCTTCTCAGGTATGAGACCGGCGGTCAACGTAGGTCTTTCCGTATCCCGAGTAGGTGGTGCAGCACAGACCAAGGCAATGAAGAAAGCATCCGGAAGTATCCGTATCGATCTGGCACAGTATCGTGAGATGGAAGTATTCACCCAGTTCAGTTCTGATCTGGATGATGCGACCAAAGCACAGCTTGCTTACGGCGGATGCCTGATGGAACTTCTGAAACAGCCGCTGTGTAATCCACTTTCTCTCCACCAGCAGGTCATCACACTGTGGACAGCGACCCACAAAAAGCTGGTTCATGTGGATAAGAAGCATTTGAAGAAATATCAGATGGATATGCTTGAATATTTTGATAATGTATATCCTGAAATCGGCAAAGAGATTGATGAGAAGAAAGTCTTAAGCGATGAACTTGGAGAGAAGATCCTTCAGGCTGCGGATGAGTTTAAGGATCGCGCAGCCGCAAAATAATAAGCAGATATTGCATAGGAGGAACTTATGGCAAATGCAAGAGAAATAAAAAGCAGGATAAGCAGTGTCCAGGACACAATGAAGATTACCAATGCCATGTATATGATTTCCTCTTCCAAGATGAAAAAAGCCAAGAAGATACTGTCTGATACAGAGCCTTACTTCTATAATATGCAGGGTGCGATCGCCAGAATCCTTCGTCATATTCCGGATATCCAGCATCCGTTCTTCAGCGTGCGTCATCTGATTCCGCGGGAAGAGCGTAAGATAGCGACGATAGTGGTAACCGGTGACAAGGGTATGGCAGGTGCTTATAACCATAACATTACCAGAATGACAGAAGAATTTATAGCATCTACACCTGGCTATCATAAGCTGTATGTTCTTGGTATGGTCGGTCGTCAGTATTTTGGCAAGAAAGATGTGGACATGGATGGAAGCTTCCGCTATACCGTACAGAAGCCGACCATGCATCGTGCAAGATTGATCAGTGAGGAAGTTGTAAGAAGCTTTCTGGAAAGAGAAGTGGATGAGGTGCATATCATCTATACACAGATGCAGAATGCAGTTGTGATGGAGCCAGTAAATATGCAGCTTCTTCCTTTAAAGAAAACGAACTTTTCGCCACTTGAGGTTCCGGTGGGCGTTCATCAGGAGGAGATAGAGATGTTTCCTTCGGCAGACGGCGTACTGGACATTATGATCCCTAATTACCTGACAGGTGTGATCTACGGCTGTCTTGTAGAAGCATATGCAAGTGAGAACAATGCGAGAATGACAGCCATGCAGTCTTCTACAGACAGTGCAAAGAAAATGCTACAGGATCTTTCAATTCAGTATAACCGTGCACGTCAGGCAGCGATCACACAGGAGATCACAGAAGTTTGCAGTGGTGCGAAGGCCCAGAAAAGGAAGGGACGATAATGAGTAAAGGTAAGATTGTACAGGTCATGGGACCTGTTGTAGATGTTGTTTTTGAGAATGGCGATCTTCCGGATATCAAGGACGCCCTTGAAGTCGAAAACAATGGTAAGAAATGCGTTATGGAAGTTTCTCAGCATCTGGGAAATGATGTGGTTCGCTGCATTATGCTGAGCGCCAGTGAGGGACTTCAGAGAGACAGAGAAGTAGTTGCCACAGGAAGTGGAATCAAGGTTCCGGTGGGAGACTGCACTCTTGGAAGACTTTTTAATGTTCTTGGAGAGACAGTTGACGGTGGAGAAGCTCTGGATGATGCAGAGCATTGGGTGATCCACAGAGATCCGCCAAGTTTCGAAGATCAGAAACCGGCCGTAGAGATTCTGGAGACAGGTATCAAGGTCATCGACCTTCTTGCTCCTTATGCAAAGGGTGGTAAGATTGGTCTGTTCGGTGGTGCCGGCGTTGGTAAAACCGTTCTGATCCAGGAACTTATCCAGAATATCGCTACAGAGCATGGCGGATATTCTATTTTTACAGGTGTTGGAGAACGTTCCCGTGAAGGTAACGACCTCTGGTCAGAAATGAAGGAATCCGGTGTTCTTGAGAAAACAGCCTTAGTGTTCGGACAGATGAATGAGCCACCGGGATCCCGTATGCGTGTTGCGGAAACAGGTCTTACAATGGCTGAATATTTCCGTGATACAGAGCACAGAGATGTACTTTTGTTTATTGATAATATTTTCCGTTTTGTACAGGCCGGTTCTGAGGTATCTGCACTTCTCGGACGTATGCCGTCTGCTGTAGGTTATCAGCCTACACTGGCAACTGAGATGGGTGAACTTCAGGAGCGTATCGCTTCTACAACTTCTGGTTCTGTAACTTCTGTACAAGCCGTATATGTACCTGCCGATGACCTGACTGACCCGGCTCCGGCAACAACGTTTGCACATCTGGATGCGACTACCGTACTTTCCCGTAAGATCGTAGAGCAGGGTATTTATCCGGCTGTTGATCCGCTGGAATCTACTTCCCGTATTCTGGAAGCTGATGTAGTCGGCGAGGAGCATTATGAAGTTGCACGTAGAGTACAGGAAATCCTTCAGAAATACAAAGAACTCCAGGATATCATTGCAATCCTTGGTATGGAAGAGCTTTCTGATGAGGATAAGAATACGGTATTCCGTGCAAGAAAGATTCAGAAATTTCTGTCCCAGCCATTCCATGTAGCTGAGAACTTTACAGGTATTCCTGGTAAATATGTTCCGCTCAAGGAAACAATCCGTGGATTCAAGATGATCATTGATGGTGAGATGGATCAGTATCCGGAAAATGCGTTCTTCAACGTAGGAACCATTGACGAAGTAATCGAAAAAGCCAAAACTTTATCAGAAGAATAAGGGGTGAGGCTTATGGAAAGTACATTCGGACTTGAAATTTATGCTGCCAACAGACAGTTTTTTGCAGGAAGAGCCAAATCACTGATCATCCCGGCCGAGGATGGACAGAAGGAATTTCTGGCACATCATGCCAATATGATCTGTGCGATCGTTCCGGGTGAGATGCGCTTTGAGGATTCTGAAGGGAACTGGCTGACAGTTGCAGTAAGCTCAGGTTTTGTTGAGATGATCAACAACCGTGCAAAGCTGTTCTGCCTGACTGTGGAACGTCCGGAAGAAATTGATATCCGCAGAGCAGAAGAGGCAAGAGACCGTGCGGAAGAGCAGCTGCGTCAGAAACAGAGCATTGTGGAATATCACAGAAGCCAGGCTGCACTCGCAAGAGCGATGACAAGACTTCGTGTCAGCAAAAATATATAAAAGTAACTGCTAAGACATGAACCGGTTACGGGATGTGAACAGAGAACAGTTACAAACCAAAGTCAGCAAAACAGGACTGCGATTCAGAAATGAATGCGGTTCTGTTTTTTTGGATTTCAGGGAAATCTGAAGAACTTGTTTTATGTTTTTAGGAGAGGTTGCTGAAAAACGTCTGTTTTTTCCTACAGGATGATAATTGTAAAGAAAATGCTGCTATGCTATAATTGTCACATTACTTATAACTGCAGAGTCACTCTGCGTGATAAGAATTCATATTGCTGTTGATGAATGAACAGTAATGATCTACCGCGAAAAAGATTGGAAATGTTTTGAACTCGTTGTCTGAAGTGGAAAAACTGTAAGGAGACAGAACAGTTACAATAAACTATCGTAACCAGACAACAGAGTATAAGAAAGGTTAATTTAAGAAATATGGCAAGTATCAAAGATGTGGCACAGAAGGCCGGAGTAGGGGTCGGTACTGTGTCCAGAGTAATAAATGGCAGTGGCTATGTTGCTGCTGATACCCGCAAAAAAATTGAACAGGCGATCAGCGATCTGGAATATACACCAAATGAACTGGCAAGAAATCTGTTTCGTAACAGAACCGGTATCATAGGTGTCCTGATCCCTGATCTGGATCATCCGTTTTTCTCGGCATTTACGCGGGAAACGGAGGTAGCTCTCTACAAGAGAGGCTACAAGGCGATGATCTGCAACACAGTAGGAAGCAGCAACAGAGAACGCGACTATCTGAATATGTTGGACCGCAATATGGTGGATGGGATCATTACCGGTGCACATACATTGCACTGGAAGGAATATGTAAACCGGAAGCGTACAATTGTCGCACTGGACCAGGATTTCGGTCCGGAAATCCCTATGGTAGGGTCTGACCATGCTTATGGTGGTAAGCTGGCAGCAGAGATCATGCTGAAAAATAACTGTAAGAGGGTCGTCCACATCACTGGTATTGCTCCGAATGTAGCGGCAAATGACAGACATATCATATTTGAAGAGACGTTGAAAAAGCATGGAGTGGAAGTCCTGGATCTGACCATGGAATGGAATCTGTTTGATCACCAGTCTTACTGGAATGCAGCAGCCGAGGCAATGGAGAAATATCCGGATGCAGATGGTATATTTGCAGCTGACCAGCCGGCGCTCTACTATATGCATCTTGCCCTCAAGGCAGGGAAAAGAGTCCCGGAGGATCTCAAGGTGATCACTTATGATGGCATGGATGTCAGCAGAATCTGCTATCCGGAGGTAACGGCTATTTGTCAGAATGTGAAATTTTTGGCAGAAACCTGTGCCAAAAGTGTCATAAATCTGATAGAAGACAAGGAACCCGTTCCACACAGACAGATTTTATCCGTGGAATTAAGGCAGGGACAAAGCACATACCCAGTTGAAATTAACGGTGAATTATAAAAAATAAAAATAAAATACAGAATATACGACATAAAAAGTAAATTACAAGCAAATTATGGTAAAATATTCTGATAATAATTCGAAACATGCAGAGTCTGCAAGCGGCTTTGCATGTTTTTTATATTACAGATAATTTGTGTTAAAAAAATAACGCATACAGATATGCAATATGCACAAAAATGAATATATAAAATTATAAAAATGCACGGAATTGTGCTTGGAAGCGGTTTTTTAGTTAAAATCTGTTGACAAATGTACCTCATGGAAGTATGATAAAGACACGATATGGAACGGATTCCATATAAAACTTCTCGAACATAATAATGAGAATCGGCTGTTTGAGAATATGGAACGGGTTCTATAATATTTCCTTTCGCGCGGTGGAAATAAACATTAAAGGAGGATTAAGAAATGAAAAAAACCATTAGTCTGGCAATGGCAGCAGCACTTGCAGTTTCAGGAGCAGTAACAACTGTACCGGTATTCGCAGATGACGTAACAAATATCACAATCTGGAGTCCAACAGACAAAGAATCAATTGAAGCATGGTGGAAAGAAAGAATTTCCGAATGGAACGAAGAACATCCTGAGATTCAGGTAAGTCGTGAAGCAATTGACCGTTCAGACTCTTACGCGTATGATAACAAGATTGCTACAGCAGTTACATCCAACGATCTTCCGGATATCTTCTATGTAGACGGACCGCAGGTTTCCTATTATGCAGCTAATGGAATCACAGTTCCGCTGGATGACTATTTTACAGATGAAGACAAAGCAGATTTCGTAAAGTCTTCAATGACGCAGAATACATATGATGGCAAATTATATGCTGTAGGTGCAACAGAGTCATCCGTAGCATTCTATTACAACAAAGATTACCTCAAAGAATGTGGTGTAGATACAGATGATCTGGATTCCCGTACACTCGAAAATCCTCTGACAACAGATGAAGTTGCTGAGATTGCTGAAAAATGTACAACAGATGATTATGTAGGAACACACATCATCATGGACCACGGCGAAGGACTTCCATATGCTCTTGAACCGCTGTATCTTTCTGCTGGAAAAGATTATATCAGCGAAGATGGAAAAGAAGCCGATGGATATGTGAACAGTGAAGAAGCAGTAAACACAACAGCATGGCTTGCAGATCTGATCGCTAAAGGATATGCAAACGTTGAACCGATCACAGATGAATTCCTCAATGGTGCATGTGCAACAATGATCGGTGGTTCATGGGAAATCGCAACACTTGAACAGAATGCTGATTTTGACTGGGGTGTAACTTATTATCCGGTTAATGCTGAAACTAAAAAAGCAGTTTCCCCATGTGGTGACTGGGCAGCAGCAATCTCCAAAGACTGCGAGAACGCAGATGCAGCAGGTGAATTCCTGGCATGGCTGATGAATACTGATAACGTAGCATCTTATGCAGCAGCAATTGCAAAACCTGCAACACGTTCTTCTGCTTATGAAACAGAAGCAATGGCTGAGTACAAAGAAGGTGCAAGAGCTCTTATCGTAGATCAGCTTGAAAACACAGCAGTTCCGCGTCCAAGAACACCATCTTATGCTACATTCTCATCTGCATACGCAGAAGCAATGACAAACATTTTCTCTGATGCAGCAAGTAATGAAGAAGTAGATACAGATTATATTCAGTCTGAATTTGATACAGTAGTAGATACATTTACAGAAGACTACGAAACATATTACGCTGAATAAGAAAACAAATAAATGAAAACGGAGCCGCATCGGCAAAAAAGCGGTGCGGCTTCGCTTTTTCTGGATAAGAAAAAGGGGGAAAGGCAATGGCAAAGGCAGAAAAAAAGAAGCTTTCCGGACGTAAACGTGATGAAAGAGTGGCTGCATATATCTTTGTAGCACCGGCAGTGATTCTTCTGATTGCATTTCTTGTTGTACCTATGATCTATACCGTATATTTTTCAGGATTTAAATATCAGATCATGAGACCTGATGCCATGAAATTTATTGGTTTTGAAAATTATCAGAAGCTTTTCAGTGACAAAAACTTCTGGCTTGCATTAAAAAATACAGTGTACTTTACTGTAATTGTTGTTCCGTGTCAGTGTGTACTCGCACTCGCACTTGCACTTCTGGTTTCAAAGAAGTTTCGTGGAGTGGCTGTTTTCCGTACCATGTACTTTGCACCACAGCTTACTTCTATGGTAGTTATCTCCGTACTGTGGTCCGTACTTTACAATGCAAACCCGAACACAGGTCTTATCAACTCCATTCTGGTATCTCTGGGAATGAGCCCGATCAAATTCCTGAGTGATGCAAGCACAGCGATGAATTCTATCATCTTTATGTCTGCATGGCAGGGCGCCGGTTATCAGATGATGATCTTCCTGGCAGGTCTTCAGGGAATCCCGAGAGACCAGTACGAAGCAGCATCCGTAGATGGTGCTACAAAATTTAAACAGTTCCTTTATATCACTATTCCTGGGCTGAAGGGAACAATTAAATATGTAATCATGATCACTATGATCCAGGCAATGAAACTCTTTACACAGCCATATATCATGACACAGGGTGGACCGAAAAACTCCACAAAGACTCTTGTATACTATATTTATACACAGGGCTTCCAGAAGGGTAACTTTGGCTATGCCTGCTCGATCGCGGCTGTATTCTTTGTAATCGTAGTATGCATGTCTATGGCTATGAAGAAAGTAACTGCGGCAACAGACTGAGAAAGGAGGATATAAATATGAAAAAATCAATGAGGTTTTCTAATGCATTTGGAAAATTTATGTTCTATTTTGGAAATATTATCATCGGTATCATCTTTGTATCTCCTCTGATCTGGATGATTTCCGCATCACTGAAGCCAGAGGCTAAGATTTTTGCAAATATGGATTCACTGACTACTTTTTTACCAGTTCAGGCATCCTTAAGTAACTATGCAGAGGTATTTTCACGATTGAATATGCCACTGGTGTTTAAGAATACACTTCTGTATATTGCATTGATCCTGGTTCTTGATCTTCTTGTAAACTCCATGTGCGGTTATGCACTGGCTAAATTTGAGTTCAAAGGTAAAGGTGCAGTTCTGAATCTCGTAATTGCACTGATGGTATTGCCGATGGAAGCTATCATGCTCCCGCTTTATATTGAAATGTCTCAGCTTGGCTGGGTCAATACACTGGCAGCACTTGTTATTCCTTTTGTTGCGAAATGTTTCTCTATTTATATGTTCCGGCAGTTCTTCTGTGATGTTCCAGATGACCTGATTGAAGCAGCGGCAATTGATGGCTGCAGCCCGATCAGAACCTTTTTCCAGATTGTAATGCCAATTTCCAAAACGGTGTATGCTACAGTATTTATTCTTGATTTCGTAGCACACTGGAACGACTTTATGTGGCCATTCCTCGTTATGACAGGTGAGGATAAACGTACGATCCAGCTTGCAGTTCAGTCATTTTTTGGTACCCAGCCGGTGCACTACAGTGCCATCATGGCAGCCCTGGTTGTCTCTGCGATCCCGATGATCATTATGTTTATCTTCATGCAGAAATATTATGTAGAAGGTATTGCATCTTCTGGTATCAAAGGCTAAAATCTTACTTGGATCAGAAACAGGAAACCAAGATGTCAGGTTTTTTTGTTACCATGTAAAACACATCGTGGGATACTATCTGTAAACCGTTAGAATATTACAACAAGGAGAACGAATGTATGATTAGTGAGAAATTACAGAAGGCCAGAGAATTTGAACAGGAACAGTTGAGCAAAATTTCTCCGGAAGAGCGTCCTTCTTTTCATGTGACTGGTGGCACAGGCTGGATCAATGATCCAAATGGATTTTCCTATTACAATGGAGAATACCATCTGTTTTATCAGTACCATCCATATTCCAATGAATGGGGTCCGATGCACTGGGGACATCTCAGCAGCAAAGATATGCTTGCATGGAAAAGGCTTCCGGTAGTTATGGCACCGGAAGAATCCTATGATAACTTTGGATGCTTTTCAGGAAGTGCTCTGGAGCTTTCTGATGGACGTCATCTTCTGATGTATACCGGAGTTGGATATGTAGGCGATACCCCGATGGCAAACGGAGAACTTCCGACTCACCAGACACAGTGTATGGCTGTTGGCGATGGCGTTAATTATGAGAAATACGAGAACAACCCGGTCATCACCGGAGACGATATCCCGGAAGGCGGAAGCAAAGTAGATTTCCGTGACCCGAAGATCTGGAAAGAAGACGATGGTTATTTCTATGCTGTTATTTCCAATATGACAGACGATGGAAACAGCCGTATCCTCCTTTACAGAAGCCCCGATGGTTTCAAATGGGAATATGTCACCGTTCTGGATCACAGCGATGCAAAACTTGGCAAGATGTGGGAATGCCCGGACTTCTACGAAGTTGACGGCAAACACGTTCTTGTAGTAAGTCCGATGGCAATGCTTCCGGAAGGACTGAAATTCCACGTAGGTCACAGCGTTATCTACCTGACAGGAACCTACGACAAAGAAACACACAAATTTGTAAGAGAAGATGTACAGCCGCTCGACAGTGGAATCGATTTCTATGCTCCACAGAGCATGCTCACACCAGACGGCCGCCGTGTAATGATCGCATGGATGCAGGCATGGCCGAACTCCAAGTTCGTTCCGGACGGAGCGAAATACTTCGGACAGATGACTGTTCCGAGAGAGATCAACTACCGCAATGGCAAACTGATCCAGCAGCCGGTAAGAGAGATCGAGAACTATCGTGGAGAGCTGGTTCAGCACCACAACGTTGAAATCTCAGAAGAAACCGCACTGGACGGAATCAAAGGCCGCGTTCTTGATATGACCGTGAAACTCAAAGTGACCGATGATTTCAGTAAGTTTGCGATCAAACTTGCAGCAGACGATACATATTCTTCTTATATTACCTATGATCCGGCAAAAGAAGTTCTGAACATCGACAGAAGCAGAAGCGGATATCTCTACGACATCCTCCATACCAGAGATATTCAGGTGAAACCGGTAGATGGAGAAGTGACATTACGAATCCTCATGGATAAATTCAGTGTTGAGATCTTCATCAATGATGGAAGCCAGACTGCTACAATGGTCCTGTTTACTCCGCAGGAAGCAGATCAGATCACTTTTGCAGCAGAAGGAAAAGCAGAGATCAGTATTGACAAGTATAACCTTGTTTTCTGATACAACCTCCAAAGAAAGGCAGGCGTAAGCATTTAGCTGCGCCTGTCTTTTTTCTGTTCAGAAAGGCAAAGCTGTGCTATACTAAAGGGCAGAAAAACAGATTTTTTACTGACTTAAATTTACAGAAAGAAGGTTCGGCAGCATGAGTGAAACAAGAAAACTGTATTACGAAGATGTATATATAAAAGAATTTACCGCAAAAGTACTCGAGTGCAGAGAAACCGGTAAGGGCTATGAGATCGTTCTGGATCAGACCGCTTTTTATCCGGAGGGTGGTGGACAGCCGTGTGATCTTGGAACACTGAATGAGATCGCAGTGACAGATGTCCAGGAAAAAGACGGCGAGATTGTTCATCATACAGAGGTGGCTCTGGAGGTCGGAAGTGAAGTAACTGGAAAGATCGACTGGGAGAGAAGATTTGACCTGATGCAGCAGCATTCCGGTGAACATATCGTCAGCGGTCTGGTGCATGAAGCATACGGATATGATAATGTAGGATTCCATATGAGCAGTGATGTGATCACAGTGGATCTGAGCGGCGTTCTCACCGAGGCACAGCTTGCTGAGATCGAGGCAAAGACAAACCAGAAAATCTGGGAAAATACTCCGGTAGAGATCTTTTATCCACCGAAAGAAGAACTGGAGAAACTTTCTTACCGAAGCAAAAAAGAACTGACAGGACAGGTGCGTCTCGTGCGTTTCCCTGGTTCCGACCTCTGTGCATGCTGTGGAACACACGTTACCCACACAGGCGAGATCGGTGCGGTTAAGATCCTTACTGTCGAAAACTTCCACGAAGGAATCCGTCTGACCATGATCTGCGGAAAACGTGTCATGGATTACCTGAATATGGTCAACGAGCAGAATCATCAGATTTCCATGAAACTTTCTGCAAAAACAGGCGAGACAGCGGCTGCAGTAGCGCGCCTTCAGGACGAAAACTTCCGTCTCAAAGGAAAAGTCAGCCACATGGTTGATGAACTCTGCGCGACAGAGGCAGAGAGATGGGCAGATTCCGGAAGCGTTCTTCTGTTCCACGAAGGACTGGAGGCAGATCAGGTCCGCAGGATGACAGATGCAGTGATGCAGAAATGCTCCGGCTGCTGTGCAGTATTTTCAAAGAGTGAAGATGGCAGTTATAAATATGCAATGGGAGAGCAGAATGGAGACCTCCGTCAGTTCACAAAAGAAATGAATGCTGCCCTGAACGGACGTGGTGGCGGCAAGCCATTCTTCGTGCAGGGTTCTGTCAAAGCTTCCGAAGAAGAAATCCGCAGTTTTTTCCAGCAGTAAAAGACGGAGAGGTACGGGAAATGTTTGGTGAATGTCATGCACATATGCTGATGGATGGAATCAATTACCGCGAGGCTGTAGCGCGGCACAGAGATGCTGTCTGCGAAGAGAAGGTCAGAGAATTTTTTGAAGCGTATCAGAGGGCTGGAGTTTCCTTTATCCGGGATGGCGGTGATAATGCAGGAGTCTCAAAGAGGGCATCTGAGATTGCCGGAGAATACGGGATCGACTATCGGACACCGATTTTTGCTGTCCATAAAGAAGGACATTATGGCAGGATCGTCGGACGCAGTTTCAGTAATATAAAAGAATTTCACCAGAGAGTGCAGGAAGCGGCGGAAGAAGGCGCTGATTTCATCAAGATCATGACGACCGGACTTCTGAATTTTAATGATCATGGAGCGGTCACAGGAACACCTCTCGACCGAGACGAAGTCCGGGAAATGGTACATATCGCACATGAAGAAGGTTTTTCAGTGATGAGCCATACGAATGGGATTTATGGTGTACAGGCGGCGATCGAGGCAGGTGTGGACAGCCTGGAGCATGGCAACTACATGGACGAAGAGACGCTTTCCATGCTTGCAGACAGTCATACTGTATGGGTCCCGACGCTTGTCACAGTCAGGAATCTTCTGGGCTGTGGAAGATACGAAGATGAAGTCCTGCTTCCGATCATCCATCAGGCCGAAGAACTGGTCAGGATCGCTTTTTGCAAAAAAATCAAGGTCGCCCTCGGCAGCGATGCAGGAGCGTACTGTGTACTTCATGGGGAAGGAATCTGCCAGGAATATCAGTCTTTCCGGGAGATTCTGGGAGATTCTGACGAAGTCCGGGAATGGCTGGAAAACGGAGAAAAGATCATCCGGCAAAAATTCAGACGAAGTTAAGATCATAGAAATAAAAAATGCCATAATTCTCAGAAAGCTGATGATTCTGAGGGTTATGGCATTTTCTGACAGAAAGATCAGATATACATATCTTCTATCTTCAGTGCGGAAATAATGTTGGATTTTCGGGATTCGGCAGGATTAAAGGTGATCTTGACCGAGCTTCCGCTGAGCAGGCCGCCGGTAGAAGAATTGGAGGCATTTTCTATATTGCAGGTGACGTATGTACTGTCAGAAGTCAGCAGAGTAAGCGTATTGGAGGTGGAGGCAGTGATATCGCCGGATACCGTGAAGGAAATTCCATGTTCACTTAAGGATTCCGGGATGTCTCCTGTGATTCCGAGGATAGAAATACCCTCTGTGGAACCGCCGTCAAAATCACCGGTGTAGGTGATGGTGACATGGGAACCAGGTGCCGGTCCCCCGCTGAAATAACAGGGCAGTCTGGACATGTCCAGATTCAGGATGGTGGCTGTATTTTCGACACTCACCTGCAGGATATTTGTCTGAACGCTCTGGATTACAGCACGTAAGCGTTTTTCTTTTTTGTCCTGCTTATTTTGGGAAGGTGCAGGTGTCGGTGTTGGGTCAGGGACATTGAAAGGATCAATATCGGATATGGTAAAAACTTTGATATGAGAACCATACAGCCGGGACGGATTGTCCGGATCCAGAGCTTCAAGTTCTCCCTTGTAATGGATATAGACCCATTTGCCGGCCTTGATCCCGTTTTGATAGTATTGTTCTGCTCCGGTGACAGGATACGTTGCAGTTTTTCCACCTTTTGATCTTACGGTAATAGAATTTTCAGTCAGCTGCTGAACCTGTCCATGAGCCGTTTTTTCTTTGAGAGTATCACTTTCGTGGTAATCATCTACTACTTTCAGTGCACGGACAGTAGAAGTATCGGTGCCGGAAAGCTGACCTTCATAGATCACGCTGACAGAATCTCCGCGCACCATTCCGTCGGAAGTTTCCAGCGTAGCCTGAGAAACATCAAAAGTATAGGTTTCTGCAGAACTGACAAGAGTGATCTTGTTTCCGGAAAAAGTCTGGAGAGTTCCCTGAAGTTCATCCATATATACACGTGTACTGTCGGGGTTGATATCCTGAATAGCCTCTTCTCTGGAAGGCAGGACATTCTGGATGGCATCCTGCAAACTGCAGCCCGACAGAGAAAGACCAAAAAGACCGCAGATTGACAAAAGAAGCCATTTTTTCATTCTGTTCCTCCTTGTGGCTGAACACGGAACCAATATGTGTAGGAATCCGTAAAACCAAGTGAAGCATAAAGTCTCTTGGCAGGAGTGTTTCCTTTGACGACCTGCAGATAGGCATTCTGTGCCCCCTTGGTCATTCCTTCTTTGAGAAGAGAAGTGCAGATCTGGCGGGCAAAGCCCTGTCCGCGGTATTTTTCTTTGACATGGATCGCATAAATCCCAATATAATCACGGTCCAGAATGCCGAGACCGGTAGCGATGATCTTGCCGTTCTTCCAGATGGAAGCGCAGACGGTTTCCTTCGGGATCGCACGGTACATGGAAGGAACGACGGCACGGTGGATCGGATTTGTCATTCCCTTGAGGTCAAACAGGCTGGTGATCCAGATATCCGGGATCTCGTCTGTGAGAGTGACATCCGGGCAGTCGGCACTGAGCTCGGCATTTTCAAGGTGAAGCGTCATGACTTCGGTTGTGTGCTGGATCTCGTATCCACGATTCTCCAGAGTATAGTCAAAATCCGGCGAAACCAGAGGGCTGATCTTAAATATGGCAGGTGATCCCAGTCGCTTATAAACGTCCTCACAGTAGGAAACCTTCTCTCTCCATGGCAGGGTAGAAGTTCCAAACTGCTCAACACTGTTCGTTCTGTGTGTATAAAAATAAGAAAAACGGAGGATCCAGCCATCGTACAGTTCCATTTTGTGGGAAGGCCATGCGTTCAATGACATATCCTCGATTTTTTTGATGTTTTTTTCCATAAAAAAGCCTCCTGTTTCGCATGTCTTCGATAAAATATAAGACAGATAGACATATTATACAAAAGCCTAAAAAAAACTGCAATAAGTCTGGCGCGAAGAGATGAATAAATTTAAGAAAAAAACGGAATCCGGTGGAATCTGGCTGTCCGGATTTGACGAACGAATCTTCTTTACAAAAGACAGAACGCAGGACTATAATAAGACTCACCAGAAATCATCTGGTATTCCTGCCGTCAGTTCTGACGGAACGATCCCATTTTTTATCATTCAATATTAACAGTAAGGAGGCGGATTTTTTTATTGCTGATCAAATGCTGCTTCTGACGATCGCCGGTGTGGCTGTGATCATGGATCTTTACAAAATGCGTGTAAAAAACAGCTGGATCCTGTGTTCACTTCTTGCCGGAGCCGGAACTTGTCTCTGGCAGAAAGGATTTGCCGGTCTTATAAAATTTGTACCGGGAATGCTGATGCCGCTGGTGGTCCTTGGATGGCTGTTTTATTTTCGGATGCTTGGTCCTGGCGATATCAAGATATTCTGTGCACTGGGAGGAATCATGGGACCTGCAAAGATCCTGTGGTGTATCTGGTTTTCCTTTCTCTGCGGAGCCGGGATTTCGCTTGCTGTACTGTTCTGCTGTGGAGGAATCTGGCAGAGGATGGCGTACCTGGCAGCATATCTTATGGAGTATCTTCGGACAGGCAGCACCAAACCCTATTATCGAAGGGAAAGTACACTGGAAAATATTCATTTTACTGTGCCCATATTTATGAGTGTGATGCTTTATACAGGAGGTTTATATTGAAGAAACAAATTTTTGCAGTCTGTGATCTTGAGGCAGAATATGCCAGAAATTTCATGGAATATCTCAATCGGAAGAACAATCTGCCATTTGAAGTTCAGGCATTTACCAGCGTGGAAAGCCTTGCGGCTTATGCAGGAGAAACACATGTGGAATTGCTTCTCATTTCATCGGATGCCATGTGCAGGGAAGTGCAAGAGTTGAATATTGGCAAGGTTGTGATTCTGACAGAGGGAACCAGACCGGAAGAACTGGATGCTTATGACGAGGTGTATAAATATCAGTCCTCGGCAGAAATCCTTCGCGAGGTGATGGCATGTTACGGAGAGGAAAAGATCATGGTTTCGATGCAGAATCCTGTACTGAGAAAAAAGACAGAGATTCTGGGTGTGTATTCTCCTCTGGGGCGATGCCTCAAGACCTCTTTTGCGTGGACACTCGGTCAGATATTAAGCGAAGAACAGACGGTGCTCTATCTGAATATGGAGGAATATTCCGGTTTTGAAGAACTGATGCACAAAAGTTTTTCCTGTACACTCAGTGATCTGCTTTACTATGCGCGGCAGAAAGACCCAGGAGTGGTCATGAAGCTGAACAGTATGGTCCAGAGCGTAGGGCAGCTTGATTTTATTCCGCCGGTGCAGTCGCCGGAGGATATCAGAGGAACCTCCTGGCAGGACTGGGAGTATCTTTTTCAGGAACTTATCCTACATGGTACTTATGAGGTGATCGTAGTGGATATGGGGAATGGGATAGAAGAGATTTTTCAACTGCTGGATCTGTGTAAATTTATTTATATGCCTGTTTGTGCAGACCCTGTTTCCAAAAGCAAGCTTCGGCAGTTTGAAAATCTCCTGGATCTGAAAGAGTATTCGCAGATACTTGACAGAACAGTCAAAATGAATCTTCCCTTTTATGCGGGTGAAGCGGGAAATGCAGATTATCCGGAATCACTGATCTGGAGTCCGCTTGGACATTATGTGAGAGAACTTCTCGGAAAGGGGATTTCGTATGAGCAGTGACCGTTTCAGAGTGCTCCGGCAGCGATTGATGGAGAAACTGGATCTGGCGAGAGAATTGTCTGACCAGGAGATCCTGGAGGAGATCGATGATCTGCTCCTGAATGGAATGAGGGAATCTGCCCTTTCTCTGAAAGAAAAAGTACAGCTTCGCCAGGAACTTTTTTATTCGGTACGAAAACTGGATGTTCTGCAGGAACTTATTGACGATGATTCGGTGACAGAGATCATGGTCAATGGGCCGGATAATATCTTTGTGGAACGGGCAGGGAAACTTAAAAAATGGGAAAAAGGTTTTACTTCCAGAGAAAAACTGGAAGATGTGATCCAGCAGATTGTAGGAAAGTGCAACAGAGTCATCAATGAATCCATGCCTATCTGCGATGCGCGTCTGGAGAACGGGGCGAGGGTAAATGCCGTGATCCGTCCGGTAGCACTGGAAGGACCGATCCTTACGATCCGAAGGTTTCCGGATACGCCGATCACAATGGAGAAACTGATCTCGCTTGGAAGTCTGCCGCCTGAGTGCGCGCAGTTTCTGGCAATGCTTGTAAAAGCAAGATATTCCATGGTGATCGGCGGTGGAACAGGCAGTGGGAAAACTACATTTCTGGGGGCATTGTCCAATTATATCCCCAAAGATGAGAGACTGATCACGATCGAGGATAACGCAGAACTCAAGATCCAGGGCGTACAGAATCTGGTCCGCCTGGAAGCCAAAATGGCAAATGTTGATGGAGGCAGTTCGATCACGATAAGAGATCTGATCAGGACAGCTCTTCGAATGAGACCGGACAGGATCGTAGTAGGTGAAGTCCGCGGCGGTGAGGCAGTGGATATGCTGCAGGCTCTTATATGTACTATATAATAATTATATATATAACGTATATAAGGATGGAAAATATA
>OCHN01000143.1_pt1 | contig 76753 bp, 59 predicted proteins | sample 1538911 | NCBI WGS metagenome assembly OCHN01 (sample SAMN04571736, study PRJEB22368) | human gut metagenome | biome: human gut; material: stool | host: Homo sapiens | place: Luxembourg | collected 2013-01-11 | reverse complement strand
ACTTTTAGACATAGCAAAGCCCTGGCTTGTGAAAGTCAGGGCTTTGTGATTTTTTTAGAATAAGGGAGTTTTGACACACCTACTTTTCTATTATTTATAATACATTCGTTTATTCAGCGCGGAAACTCGGAAGGTCTTCCTTTACGAAGTTCATGATGTACACATGCTCTGCCATAACCTCAGCCTGAGCCATGCGAACATATACGTTAGCGCTCTTAGAGAAGAGCTCAGCCGAACGTGTAGCGTCCTCGAGGATTAGGAGCGACATAACGATGTCGCCAGTCATGTTGTACAGACGGCGTGCGAGGAAGTCCTGCACCTCTTGGTCCTGAGCCTGCTTCACGTAATCGAGAGCCTGCTCGTAGAGCTTCACCATCTCAACGACGCGAGCCTTCAGCGGCTGCAACTCCTCTGCAACCTCCTTCTCGAGCATCTCCTTGATGATGCCGAGGTAGGTGCCGTTGGTGATGTAGCGGATAGCGGCAACCACCTGCAGCTGTGTCGTACCCTCGTAGATAGAGAAGATACGTGCGTCGCGGTAGAGGCGCTGACACTTGTACTCCATGATGAAGCCCGAACCGCCGTGTACCTGTATAGCATCGTATGTGTTCTGGTTGGCATACTCCGAGTTCATACCCTTAGCAAGCGGGGTGAACGCATCGGCAAGGCGCGAGTACTTTTTCAGTTCTGCACGCTCCTCGGGTGTGAGCTTGCGCTCGCGAGAGATGTCCTCAAGAGCCTTGTAGATGTCTACGTAACGTGCTGTCTGGTATAGGATAGAACGACCGGCGTCGAGTTTAGCCTTGATGCGTGCAATCATGTCGTAAACAGCTGGGAACTTAACGATGGCTGTGTCGAACTGCTTGCGCTCGCGAGCGTACTTCAGAGCCTCGTCGTAAGCAGCCTGGCTAACGCCTACCGACTGTGCGGCGATGCCCAGACGTGCGCCGTTCATGAGAGCCATGACGTACTTGATGAGTCCGAGGCGTGTAGAACCGCAGAGCTCTGCCTTGGCGTTCTTGTAAACAAGCTCGCAGGTAGGTGAGCCGTGGATACCGAGCTTGTGCTCGATGTGGCGAACGGTTACGCCGCCGTCGCGCTTGTCGTAGATGAACATCGACAGACCGCGACCGTCGCGTGTGCCTTCCTCAGAGCGTGCGAGCACGAGGTGGATGTCAGAGTCGCCGTTGGTGATGAAACGCTTCACACCATTCAGACGCCATGTGCCGTCCTCGTCCTGTGTAGCCTTGAGCATTACGCGCTGAAGGTCGGAACCTGCGTCAGGCTCTGTAAGGTCCATTGACATTGTCTCGCCAGCGCAGACACGCGGGATGTACTTCTGACGCTGCTCCTCTGAACCGAACTCGTAGAGAGTCTCGATGCAGTCCTGCAGCGACCAGATGTTCTGGAAACCAGCATCGGCAGCCGAAACAATCTCCGAAGCCATAGAGTACGGAGTGATTGGCATGTTCAAGCCGTTGTAGCGACGAGGCATAGAGATGCCCCACAAACCAGCCTGGCGTGTAGCCTCGATGTTGTCGTAGGTCTTCGATGCGTAGTGCATACGTCCGTCTACGAGGTGCGGACCTTCGAGGTCTACATCCTCAGAGTTCGGCTCGATGATGTTGGCAGCGATGTCGCCAGTGATTTCGAGCACACGCTTATAGTTCTCGATAGCGTCCTCGAAGTCGACGGGCGCATCCTCATATTTATCTTTGTCGGCGAAGTTGCGCTCCTTGAGCTCTACTACGCGCTGCATTTCCGGGTGATTAAGATAGAAATCGTACTCCGGATGGTCGGTATAAAAGTTAGCCATTACTTATTGTTTGCCTTATAGTACTTGATGAGTTTCGGAAGTACCTCCTCAACGGTGCCGGTGATTACATAGTCGGCAATCTTGTTGATAGGAGCATCCGGGTCGTTGTTCACAGAGATGATGATGCCAGAGTCCTGCATACCGGCGATGTGCTGAATCTGACCAGAGATGCCGCATGCGATGTACACCTTCGGGTGAACAGTTACACCGGTCTGACCGATCTGACGGTCGTGGTCGCACCAGCCAGCGTCAACGGCAGCGCGGCTTGCGCCAACCTCGCCGTGAAGCTCCTTGGCAAGCTGGAAGAGCATGTCGAAGTTCTCCTTAGAGCCTACGCCGTAGCCACCAGCCACAACGATAGGAGCACCCTTGAGGTTGTGCTTTGCAGCCTCAACGTGGCGGTCGAGCACCTTCACAACGAAGTCTGCCTCGGGCACGTACTTGGCTACGTCCGGGTAAACCACTTCGCCCTTTGCCTCGCCCTCGTAGAGAGCCTTCTGCATCACACCGCTGCGCACGGTAGCCATCTGCGGACGGTGCTCAGGGTTGACGATAGTAGCCACGATGTTGCCACCGAAAGCCGGACGAATCTGATAGAGCAGATTGTCGTAGTGAACGCCGCTCTTCTTGTCGTCGTAGTCGCCAATCTCAAGCTCTGTACAGTCGGCTGTAAGACCGCTGGTGAGCGAAGAAGAAACACGCGGACCGAGGTCGCGACCTATAACTGTAGCACCCATAAGCGCTATCTGCGGCTGCTCCTCCTTGAAGAGGTTCACAAGGATGTCGGTATGAGGAGCCGATGTGTAAGGGAAGAGGCCCTCAGCGTCGAAGACGAAGAGCTTGTCAACACCGTAAGGCAGAATCTGATCTTCCACCTTGCCCTTAATACCAGTGCCCGCAACCACAGCGTTCAGCTCTACGCCGAGCTGGTTGGCGAGCTTGCGGCCCTTGGTGAGAAGTTCCTGAGACACTTCCTGAACCTGAGTGCCTTCTATCTCGCAATATACAAATACGTTGTTCATTATCCAATAATCTTTTCGTCCAACAATTCCTTTACCAAGCCCTCGATGTCGGCATCGCAGCCGGTGAGGGTCTTGCTCTCCTTAGCCTGGAACACAATGTTCTTGACAGCCTTCACCTTTGTAGGCGAACCGCTCAAACCGCACTGCTGCGGGTCGCCGTCTACGTCGGCAACGGTCCACTGGTTGAGTGTGAGGTAAGGACGCTCCTCGTAGAGGTAGTTGTACTTATCCTCGGGCTTGCGCTCCATAGGAGCTGTGGCACGCTTGTACTTCATGACGAGCTTGGCGTTAGCCGGACGGCACGGAGCCGCAGAACCAGTCACTGTAACTACGAGCGGCATCGGAGCCTCAACGGTCTCTACACCGCCGTCGATATGGCGACGGATGGTGAGTTTGCCGTCCTCGCACTTGAGGATTTCCTCAGCGTATGTCACCTGCGACAAGCCGAGCTTCTGAGCCACCTGCGGACCCACCTGCGCTGTGTCGCCGTCAATAGCCTGACGACCACCGATCACTACGTCCACGTCGCCAATCTTCTGGATGGCTGTAGCCAAAGCGTAAGATGTAGCGAGTGTGTCGGCACCTGCAAACAAACGGTCGGTAAGCAACCAGCCTGTATCTGCACCGCGGTAGAGACCTTCACGAATAACCTCTGCTGCACGCGGAGGACCCATTGTCAAAATACCTACTGTTGAACCCGGATTCTGCTCCTTCAGACGCAGAGCCTGCTCCAACGCGTTCAAATCTTCGGGGTTGAAGATTGCCGGTAGGGCAGCGCGATTGACAGTACCTTCGGCTGTCATTGCGTCCTTGCCGACATTTCGTGTGTCGGGTACTTGCTTGACAAGTACAACAATTTTCAAACTCATAGTTATAATTAGTAATAAATTATAGTTAATTTTCCATTTATTAAATGATATGCAAAAGTAATAACTTTATGTTAATCAGCCAAATTAAGAACTCTAAAAATGCACTTTCACCTACTCCTTGCACCTTAATTATATCAAGAAATAACACCCCGAAGTGAGTTTTTTCAAGCCGAAAGCGCAGATTTTTCACTAAATATACGTAACTTTGCATCACAAATTTTCAAAACACATTATTCTTATGGGAGGCATATTTGGCACCATCTCCAAGAAAAGCTGCGTAGCAGATGTTTTCTACGGAACCGATTACAACTCACACCTCGGTACTCGTCGTGGCGGTCTTGCCATGTACAGTAAAGAGAAAGGGTTCTCACGTTCTATCCACAATTTGGAAAGCTCGTATTTCAGGACAAAGTTCGAACCTACACTCGACCGGTTCGAAGGTAGCACAGCGGGTATAGGCGTAATCAGCGACACTGACGCACAACCGCTTATCATCAACTCGCACCTCGGACGCTTCGCAATCTGCACCGTAGCAAAGATTGCAAACCTTGAGGAACTCACCAAACAATTGCTTGAGAAAAACATGCACTTTGCCGAACTCTCTCAAAGTGCCACAAACCAAACCGAGCTCGTTGCCTTGCTCATTATTCAAGGCAAGACATTCCGCGAAGGTATAGAGAATGTCTTTCATCACATAAAAGGCTCATGCACAATGATGATCCTCACCGAGGACTCCATCATCTGCGCTCGCGACGCATGGGGCCGCACACCTATTATTATTGGCAAGAAGGACGGGGCGTATGCTGCCTCAAGCGAGTCGTCATCGTTCCCTAACCTCGACTACGAGGAGTGCTACAACGTCGGACCGGGCGAAATCGTAGAGCTTACAGCCGACAGCATGACACAGATTCGCCCTGCCAACAAGAAGATGCAGATCTGCTCGTTCCTTTGGGTCTACTATGGCTTCCCCACATCTACTTACGAGGGCAAGAACGTGGAGAAGGCTCGCTTCGACAACGGCTATTATCTCGCAAAGACCGACGACGTGGATATAGACTGCTGTTCTGGCATCCCCGACTCAGGTACGGGCATGGCGATGGGCTACGCTGCAGGCAAGGGTGTGCCCTATCAGCGTTGCATAGCCAAATACACTCCCACATGGCCGCGCTCGTTCACACCGTCCAACCAGTCGATGCGCTCGCTCGTGGCTAAGATGAAGCTCATACCGAACAAGGCTATGCTCAACGGCAAGCGTGTATTGTTCTGCGACGACTCTATCGTGCGTGGCACGCAGCTGCGCGACAACGTACACGTGCTGTACGAGAAGGCAGGACTGAAGGAGTGCCACATGCGCATCGCCTGTCCACCGCTCGTCTACAGCTGTCCGTTCATCGGCTTCACATCGTCGAAGAGCGAGATGGAACTCATCACACGCCGCATCATCGAGAAGTTTGAGGGCGATGCCAACAAAGACCTCGAGAAGTACGCCACAACCGACTCGCCTCAGTACAAGCGCATGGTCGAGGAGATACGCTCGCAACTGGGACTCACATCGCTGAAGTTCAACACCATTGAGCAGCTCATCGCAGCCATCGGACTGCCGAAGTGCCAGGTATGTACACACTGCTTCGACGGTTCGAGCCAGTACACGCTTGAGGAGCAGGCTGACGAATAAGCATTCTGAACGAAATACAACAATTATATAAAGTGAAAAAATCCGTTTCGCAACATGAACAGCGACACGGATTTTTTTCGTATTTTCAAAATACAAACACACAAATAATGAAAAAGAAAGAACTCTGCTACATCGTTATTGTAGCCGTACTTGGCATCTCGCTGCTGCTGAGCTTCGCCGTAGAAGTGTTCCACCTAGATCTGGGTGGCTTCAGTTGGGTTGCCGGTTGGGTGTCGTCACCGATTGCTCTCGCCATTGGCTTCGCCTTCGCACTGTTGTTGGGCAAGGCGTTCCCCGATTTCAACAAGACCATGTCGAAGAAGATGCTGCAGTACTCCGTTATAGGTCTCGGCTTCGGCATGAACGTAGACAAGGCACTCGCTTCGGGTGCTGAGGGCATGGTGTTCACCATAGCCAGCGTGTTCGGAACGTTAGCACTCGGATGGCTGTTCGGCAGAAAACTGCTGGGCGTAGACACACAGACGAGCTATCTTATCTCGTCGGGAACAGCCATCTGCGGCGGTTCGGCGATAGCTGCGGTGGGTCCGATAATACGTGCCAAGGCTGAAAGCATGTCAGTGGCGTTGGGCGTGGTGTTCGTGCTCAACGGCATTGCGCTGTTCCTCTTCCCCATTATCGGCGACGCACTTGGCATGACGATGAAGCAGTTCGGCATGTGGGCAGCGATAGCCATACACGACACGTCGTCGGTGGTTGGAGCCGGTGCGGCTTACGACCAGATGCACCCAGAACTTGTGGCTCAGCAGGGCGTAAGCGCTCTGGAAGTGGCTACGACCATCAAGCTGACACGTGCGCTCTGGATTGTGGTGCTTGCCCTTGTCACGCCGTTCTTCTTCCACAAGCAGCTTGCCGCAGCCGACGGCACGACGAAGCCTTGGTACTCTTGCGTGCCGCGCTTCATAATATGGTTCGTCGTAGCCATTCTGTTCAACACATACGTGCTGAGCAACGCCGCGCTCATCGGCGACACGGCTGCCGAAATCGGCACACAGTTCAGCGGAGCCGTGAACAAGCTCGCGAAGAACCTCATCACGCTCTCGCTCTTCTTCATCGGAGCATCGCTGACGCGCGAGACGCTGCGCTGCGTAGGTCTCAAGCCGCTTGTGCAGGGCATTATGCTCTGGATAAGCATCAGCCTGATAAGTCTGGCTTATATCTTCTGGATTTAAAGACTAAAGTATAGTATACAAAAAAAACGGGGGCTGATGCCTCCGCTTTTTTGTTTTAGTTCCTATAATTTATATTAGATGCAAATTGTATCAGCATCTATAATCTGTATCAGTTTCTATAATTTAGTCCTGATAGTAAACTCGCTTCACGCGGTTGCTGATGCCCGTAAGCACCTCATACGGTATGGTGTCGATGGCATCTGAGAGCGTAGTCACAGGCAGTTCTTCGCCGAAGATGACAACCTGGTCGCCCTCTGCGCAGTCGATGTCCGTAACGTCAATCATCGCCACGTCCATGCAGATGTTGCCCACGTACTCAGCCTTCTTGCCGTTTACGAGACAGAAGCCGTGACGATTGCCGAGATGGCGGTTCAGACCATCGGCGTAGCCGATAGGTATCGCTGCGATGCGAGAGTTGCGCGAGAGCTTGCCGCGACGACTATAGCCTACCGTCTCGTCTGCTGGCACATCGTGTATCTGAAGAATCGTTGTCTTCAGCGTCGTCACATTGTTTATCATCGAGTTGTCGCGCGAGTCGTAGCCATACAGTCCAAGTCCGAGTCGGCACATATCGAGCTGGCGTTCGGGGAAGTGCTCGATGCCTGCCGAGTTGTCGATGTGGCGCAGTATCCTATGCGGGAACGCCGCACAGAGCTGACTGCTACCGCGGTCGAACAGCTCAAACTGATGAGCCGAGAACTCGTCGAACGAGTCGCTGTCGCTGCCCACAAAGTGAGAGAACACCGAGCGCGGCACGATTGCCGACTGATGCTGCAGGCGATCTATCAACTCCGGCATATCCTTGTCGGGGTCGAAGCCGAGGCGGTGCATACCCGTATCGAGCTTTATGTGTACGGGGAAGTTGCTTATACCCTCCTTCTGCGCCTCGCGAACGAGCGCGTCGAGCAGTCGGAACGAGTAGACTTCGGGCTCGAGGTCGTAGTCGAACATAGTCTTGAATGCCGACATCTCGGGGTTCATAATCATTATGTTCGACGTAATGCCGTTCTTGCGCAGCGTCACGCCCTCGTCGGCCACAGCCACAGCGAGGTAGTCTACACGATGGTCCTGCAGGGTCTTCGCTATCTCCACCGCACCTGCTCCGTAAGCGTCCGCCTTAATCATGCACACGAGCTTCGTCTCCGGTCGCATGAACGAGCGGTAGAAGTTGAGGTTCTTCACCACGTTAGAGAGATTCACCTCGAGAATAGTCTCGTGCACCTTCTGCACAAGCAGTTCAGTGATATTGTCAAAACCGAAGCGGCGTGCGCCCTTGATGAGTATCACCTCGTCGCTGAGCGACTCGAACACCTTACTGTGTATGAACGACGTTACGTCGTGGAAGAAGTACTTCTCCCCCACCTCTATCAGGTCGGCGTGCTCCATAATCTGCGGACCGATGCCTATTATCTTCTCCACACCGCGCTGCACACAGAGGTTTGACACCTCCTTGTAGAGCACGTCGAGCGGCTCGCCGGTCTGATAGATGTCGCTGAGGATGAGCGTGCGCTTGCGTCCCTTGTGGTCGGGGCGGCGACTCATGAAGTCGAGCGCAATGTCGAGCGAGTTTATATCCGAGTTGTACGAGTCGTTGATCAGCGTACAACCCCTCTGACCCTTCTTCACTTCGAGGCGCATCGCCACCGGTTCGAGCGACGCCATACGCTCGGCAAGACGTTCGCGCGAGAGTCCGAGATACAGCGCCACAACAGCCGTCGTTACGGAGTTGCGCACCGATGCCTCGTCGATGAACGGCAACACGTACTCGCCCGTCTCCCCGTTATATATATAATGTATAGTAGACGTAAGTCCCTTCCTCTCCACGCTCTCCACGAAGAGCGCAGCCGAGCGGTCGCTCATCGACCACGCGAGGTTCTCGCCCTTGTAGCCTACGCTGCGCACCACGCGGTCTACCACCTCGTCATCCTTACAGTAGACGATGGTCTTCGTGTCGTGGAAGAGCACCACCTTCTCGCGGCACTTCTCCTCGAGCGACGAGAAATTCTTCTGATGCGCGTCGCCAATGAACGTGAGCACGGCGATGTCAGGCTGTATAATGCCACGCAGAGCCTGCATCTCGCCCGGCTCGCTGATGCCAGCCTCGAACACACCCACCTGGCTCTGCTCGTTGAGCAGCCATACGGAGAGCGGCACGCCTATCTGCGAGTTGTAGCTGCGCGGCGAGCGCGTCACATTCATCTCCGGCGAGAGCAACTGGTAGAGCCATTCCTTCACGATAGTCTTTCCGTTGCTGCCCGTGATGCCCACAATAGGTATGTCGTATTCCTCGCGGTGACGCTCGGCGAGTCGCTGCAGGGCGACAAGCGAGTTCTCCACTTTCAAGAAGTTTGCGTCGGCGTATGTTGTGTTATAGTCGGCAGGAACATCCTCTACAACGAAGTTGCGCACTCCGCGGCGGTAGAGGTCATAAATGTAGTTGTGACCGTCGTTGCGTCCCGATTTCAAAGCGAAGAACAATGTCTCCTCTGCGAAACAGAGCGATCGGCTGTCAGTAAGGAGGAACCCGATGTTGGCATCTGCTGTGCCGAAGCGGTGGGCTCCAATGAGCGTTGTTACCTTTTCAATAGTATAAGTCATTTTTCCGTACTATATTTTTCGGGTGCAAACTTACTTATTTTCTCGCAGATACAAGCAGAAAGTATCATAAAAATATTACAATCTATTTAATTCTTCGATATTCTTGTCCACCTTTTCAAACTTTTGCTTTCCGAAGCTATAACTGAATCGTAGCATAACTTTACGACTTTCTCCATAGCCCCAAGACGAAATATTCAAAGCATCCTTTACGCCATAGCTGTCCCAGCGCTCAGTATGGAAGATATCTGTCATCAAAAGAGAAAGACGCATACGTCCATCATGCCAACCCTTGTTAAGGTCAACATCAACACTTCCAGTTGACTTGCTCACTTCATAGCTTCCACCTTGTCTCTTCGAATAGTACCTTCCTGATACTTCAAGGGTGATACCGGCAGGTAGGAAAATACTATTGGTTGCAGACAAGAAGCAGGATGGACGCTTGTATTCATGTTTATATGTTTCGTAATCCAGTTTATTCATAAAGTAGTATAATCCTGCATTTGCACTGAACTGCCACCAAGAAGCCACGCGTTTTGAGAATATAGCATCAAGACCTATTTGTTGCTGTTTGCCTATATTTTTCGTCGTCATGACTGTTTTGTTCTCACCATACACGTCAGTAATTGATGTAAAATAATCGTTGAGTTTGTTGTAATATAGATTCAAAGACAGATTTCCTAATGTATAGGAAAGCATAACCTTATTGCTTATTTGAGGTTTGAGGAACGGATTACCTTTCCAATAAGTCAATTCGTCAAGCAGATACTCAAATGGATTCAGGTCTTCATAACGGGGTTTGTCCTGTCTTCTGCTGTATAGCAGAGCGATTTTGCTCTTTTCATTTATTGTATATGAAGCACTCAGATTTGGGAACAATCGAAAATGACTCTGTTTGTTTGTCTCAGAATCTTGGTTCGTTTGCGATTTGAGTCTGTTGTATGTGTGCATATACTCCATACGCAGTCCTGCACTCAACTCGACTTTATTCCAAGTAAGAGTGTATTGAGCATATGCCTCAAGGTTTTTCTCCTCGTAATAGAAACTGTTTGAGCGCTGTGTGTCTATTGCACCATTCTTCTTGAAGAGAAACGTATTGTCACTATTGATAAGAGTAGTCTTTACACCTGCAAGTATTTCGTTCTGAGCATTCGGGTTGTATTTACAATCTGCAAGAAGCGCATAGATATCAATGTCTTTATCTGGCTCAGAATAGAAAAGATCGGAACGTATAGGCATATTGGTTGCAGAGAAGTACTCATTAGGCTGTTCGCAACGAGCATTGCCATCAAAATGTGTCCAATCTGCCGAAAACGAAAACTGCATCTTTGATGATGGTCTATACTGATAATTCACATTGTTGCTATATTGGAGGTTTTTCTGTTCAATATAGTTGTTGCGTGCTTTGAGTATGTTATCCAACAGATTTGTTCCTTGATAGATTTCTGTTGTTGTCTCAGTCTCTCCTGGTCCAACAAGCACATTTACAGTGCTGTTCATAAAAAGCTTGTTCTTTTGATTAGGTTGCCATGAAAAATCAATGCCTGCAGAATAAGTGTTTCGTTTGTCTGTATCTGTCGTCTCTGAAATATTCTTGTCTCCATTTTGAACCTTTTCGTAACCATAATCCATCGAATGGTGTCCTAAACTATGATTATAGTTCAGACCCAATTGCCATTTGTTCGTATTATAAGAAATAGCGAAATCAGAATTCTGTTTTAGATTTTCCCAATAACCAACGCTATGTGATGTCGTTACAAAAAAACCAGATGTTTCAGATGTTTTAAGAATAATATTTATTACACCGCCAGCACCCTCTGACCCAAAACTTGCATTCGGGTTATGGGATATTTCTATTTGTGATATTTTCTCAGAAGACATGGAGCGGAGATAAGTTGACAACTCGTCTCCCTGCAGCATTACTTTTCTACCATTAACATATATGGCTGTTCCACCAAGTGAAGCCAAGGATATTTCGCTCTTGTTATTCACGGAAACGCCTGGAGAATGCTTCAGAACCTCTAAAGCATTTCCGATGTCTGTAAGATATGATTGGGCAACATTAATATGAATCTTGCCGTTCGAAGAAGTTGTCATTGGACGTGACTTCCGTGCTGTGACTACAACATCTTGCAGAGAAATCTCGTCAGGCTCCAAATAGATGTTCGGAATAGCGGTAGGACCTGTTATGGTTATATTCTTCTTTATCTCCTTATAACCCAAGGTCCTTATGCATAAAAGAAACTCACCTTTATGAACAGGCAAATGAAAACACCCAGTACTATCTGTTACGGTTGTCTCTATTAGAACATTCTCTGGCAGAGATACCAACATGACAACAGCTGCATCAAGTCCTTGGTTTTGTTCGTCTAACACTCTTCCACCGATGCTTTCTTGAGCATTCACAGACATCGCAAAACTTATGCCTATACAAAACAGTAGCATCTTTGCAATAAAATTGCCAACCGGTAATAGTCTCTCTTTAAAGTCTGCCATAACGAAAGGATGAGTTAAAAGTTATATCGCAAATTTACGAATAAAAAAGATAAAAACAAAACAATTCTTACTATTATATCAACTTCGATAGCACGAAACCCCTACTTAAAGCTGCCAATATCCCCACTACAGGCTCAGCTAATCTCCACTTTCCCCCACCGACACCGAACGCAACCCGATCGGTTTCCGAACGCAATCCAATCGGACGGCGTACGCAATCTGATTGGATTCCGAACGCGAAACGATGACTTTTCATCAGCTTTCACAGAGAGAATGATGCACCATTGGCGGACTGTTGCAGAACATGTACATCACAACCGTTCTGCATACAAACAACCCAAATGGAGCAAGCAGAACGCCCCACAACTTTGATTTAAGTCAATAAAACACAAGAATAAACAACAATATTGTCAGTCTGTTTGCGCAAACAACTAATTATTCATACCTTTGCATCGTCAAAAGATTAATAGATTGTTTAGGTTAGTAGTAATAGATTTAGGTTTTTAGTTATTAGGTTTAAGGTAACGATTGTTTAACAGGTAGCTATGAAGGATCGTGAGTCTCTTCATTACTTTAGAAATTTTTTCAAGTTAAACATAGTGACAGTGGCACAGCTCGTTGAGAGTTGTGCCACTGTTTTTTTATGCATAGCTGTGCATTCCGCCGAGGAAGTAGTTCACACCGAAATAGGTCATCACGAGCGTGAGGAAAGCCAGTGTCATAAACACATGGAACGCCGTCGGGCGGTGCAGCTGGGGCACCGAGCGCGTGTGCAGCGCAACGGCATATATCATGAACGTGATGAGTGCCCACACCTCCTTCGGGTCCCATCCCCAATACTCGCCCCAAGAGACGTTAGCCCAAATGGCTCCGACGAAGATGCCGATGCCGAGTGCGGCAAGTGCAGGATAGAGAAACACGAGCGAGAGCTGCTGCAGCTGTATCATCTTCGGCTGCGGCGTGCGGCTGACGAGGCGCAGCAGAAGGGCGGTGAGCCCACTGATGAACGTGAACGAGAGCATGGCAAAGCCCATCATTATTATAGACACATGCACGCTGAGCAGCGGCGAGTTGAGCACGGGCATCGTGTGCTTTATCTGCGGATCCATCTGTCCGATGTGACTCACGAGCAGGAAAAAGCCCGACATGAGGAAACCCAACGCCACAAGCAAGCGGAAGCGCACGCCGCAGACAAGTGCGAGCAGCTGCACGAGCCACGCCACGAAGAGCATCGTCTCGTAGCCGTTGGTCATCGGAAGCGTGCCGCTGATAGTCCAGCGCAGATACTCGCAATAGGTGAGCGCACAGAACGACAGAAGCATCACTACATAGTTGACGACGAAAAACGATACGTGCAACCTCTTGCTGCACACGCTCAGTCCGTCATTGCCATTTGCACCTTTAGCGTTCGCGCCGTTGTCCTCACGGCACATCCTTATTATAGCGTGAAGAAAAGAGATTATGCCCATCGCCAGACACACCATGAAGAGTATTGTGGCGAAGGGGATGCGGTTGTATATACGCTCGGCTGCGACACGTCGGTCGGAAGGCAGCGAGGCTCCCCCATTCTTCTGCTGATACTTCAGCATCTTATCCACCACGGCATCCATATGCGCATAGTCGGAGGTTAGAGCATAATCGGATAGCAAGAAGAAAATCGAGCGCACGAACTGCTGGTGTTCGCTGTCCATCGTCCGCGGCAGAGAGTCGGTAGGCGCATACCACGTGGTATTGCCTTTATATGTATAAGGAAAGAGTTTAAGGAGCGAACCATTGCGCAGCTCCATTATCAGCTGTATCTTATTGTCTATGGCAGCCACCTGCGAATGGAACGCATCGTGGTTGCCGCCATAGTATTCCTGCACGTACGGACCGAGCGTATAGCCGCCCATCGCGCTGTTGAAGAACTGGCTTACGGGCACATATTCGGGCAGCTGCAGACGGTCGCACATCGCGGCACCTTTCAGTCGGAGCATCGGCTCCTGCATCCAGTCGTCGGCGTAGAACATCCAGCCCGTGAGCACCTGCTCGGGCGTGTAGCCGTTGTACGACGACTTACCGTAGAGGTTCTTGGTGAAGTCGATGGCGAGGGTCTGCAGCGGACAGATGCGACTGTTGTGCAGCACCATCAAGCGTCCGAAGCGGTCGGCGCTTTCCTTAGGCAGAACATGTGCCCGAGCCGAGCCTGAGCCGAGCGCGAAAAGCAGCGCCATCATCATCAGTCCTTTCTTCAGATGCGAGAGGCGCAAGAGCTTGCGGTATGCACCATGTGGGTCGAAGAGCATATAGACGAGCGAGAGGAACAGCAGAGCGTAGCCCGTGTAGGTAAGGGGTATGCCAATGGGGTCGGAGTTGAAGGAGACGGACGCGCCGAGCATGTCGTTGTCGTACGACGACTGGTAGAAGCGCATCGCTCCGTATCTGAAGATGCGGTTCATCGACACCTTGCCGCTGTATTGCTTGCCGTGGTCGATGATGGTGAACTGCGACACGTAGTCTTCTGCCGCATCGGTGCCCTCATGGTATTGCACATCGAAGCGGTCGAGGCGCATCTGGAACGGCATATGCGCGTCGTGCGGCTGGTTGTGGCTGTCGTACATCACGCAGGTGCTGATGTATGCGCCCTGGCGCAGATGAACCGTGCCGCGCTCCGAGCTGACGTGTGTCACGAAAGCGCCCGCAAGTATCACCACGAACGAGAGGTGGAGCGCTATGCCCGACCACGACTTGCAGCGGTGGCGCAGGAAATAGATGATGCCAGCAGCCGTGAGCACAGCCCAAAGCAGCGAGAACCACCATGCGCCATACACATTGGAGCGCACAAAGTCGGTTCCGCTATACTTCTCCACTACTGTAGCGGCTGCCATGCAGACTATCACCAAAACATACAACGCGAAAAGTGTCTTCTTTAAAGGGTTTTGCATAATTCGGTTTGCTTATATATGATTATTCTCCCACGTACTTCGCAGGAAGCCGTGGGAGAATAAGTTACTAAATAGAGCGAAGGAACATAACCACTGCGTCGCGGTCTGCCTTGGAAAGATTGTAGAACTTGAGCGCCGAGTTGTAGGCGTGCGAGTTCTTCGAGTAAGCGTGCCACATGATTGCCTCCACCTCGTTGCGTGCGCGGCAGTCGTGCAGACGTTCCACGCCGCTGCCGTTGATTGCGGCAAGTCCGCGTCCCCACAACGGTGTTGTACGACACCACGATCCGTGTATGTCGTTCACCATGTAGAGCTTGTGCTGCATCATGTCGCTGTACGGATAGATGGTCTGGTTGGCGTAGCGCGGCAACTTCTTTCCGGCAATCATATTCGGTGTCCAGTAGTTGTCCGAGCCGGTCTTCCACGACGGACGGTGACAGCTGGCGCAGCCAATCTCCATGAACACCTTCTTGCCCTGCTGCACACGCGCATCGTTGAGGTTGCGGGCGCGCGGAATGGCAAGACCGCGATGCCATACCATGAACTCGTAGAAGTGGTCGGCAGACATCTCCGGCTCGAAGTTGTGCCACTCGTTGCTGAACTGGTTGGTGCTCGGCTGCAAGAGTCCGTTCACACGCTTGCTTATCTCGTCGTCGGTCGAAGCCCAGAACGGCGATGTCGGGTCGTTCTTTATCTTCTCTATCACCTCCTTGTCCTCAGCCATTGCCGCAGCCCAAGCGTTTGTGGTGTAGAGCTTAGGACGGTCGGGACGTGTCACGTTCGTGATGTTCCAGATGGCGTTGGCACCAGGACCGTCCTGCAGCGTGGCACGTGTCAGAGCGTAGGTGAAGCGCTTCACCATCGGCTTGCCGTTGCCGCCGTCGGCGTATACACCGGTGTTCTCGGTGCCGGGATACCATGCGCCTGCAGCGAAGTTGTCGGCAGAAGCGTCCCAGAATTTAGGGTTAACGTACTCCGAAACGTCAGCCACCTTTGCTACGTTCTTGTAGTAGTTGGCTGTAGAGGCATACTGCGCCTTGAGATCCTCTTCAGTGATGGCATCGAGCAGACCCGTACCCATCACGCCGATTGTAGACTCTACGCGGACAGCCACTGCCTTATTGCCTGTGTCGTAAGGATTAGGGTTGGTGCGGAACGCCGAGCGCGGAATCGTAACCTCAGGATAGATAAGGTCGTAAGCCTCGCCGTCAGGGAACTTCATAGGCAAACCGCTTTCCATCGCCGTCACGTGATGCCACTGCATTTTGATCTGGCTCTCGTCGATAGGTGCCTTGAAGGGTTCTGTAGCTTGTGTCTGTGGCATACCCGTCACTTCAGCTACGTAGCCACCGTCGTTGCTGTTGGCTCCGTCTACGGGGTGATAAACAGCGAGCAGATAGCCGTTGCCATTGCCGTAGGACGTGGCGTACGAGTCCATGCGGCGGCCATGTCCGTAGTTGGGGTGGCAGTCGAGACACGAGCGGCGCACAGAAGCCGGACCGAGTCCTTTGAAGCCCGAGTTGGCTGACGTGAACTGACGCTCGAAGAATTTCTCGCCGGCGTTAAAGTCGTCGATAAGTCCCTGCGCGGTTACGGCAGGTGCTTCGTCTTCGTAGCATCCTGAAGCCACATTGTCGGTTGTTCCGAGTTCGCCGCCAGGATACCACTCCTCTTTAGAGAAGTTGCCGACAGCCTCGCCTACATACTTGCCGTCAGACTCCATTGGCTTGAAGTCTTCACCCGACGGATCGCTGTTCTCGTCAGTACACGAGAACAGCGATAGAGAGAGGGCCATTGCTAATGAGCCCATGAGATAGATTCGTTTCATTGCTGTATAATTTTAAAAAGCCTTGGTTTTGTATTTCTAAACTGCCGAACAAGGCAGGGCGCTTAAAGCGCATCCTGCTTGTTCACCCAGTCGCCAGCCTTGTTCAGCTCTTCGTCGAGAGCCGAGACAGCGTCGATGCAGTCCTTTACGTGCTGGGCACCCGGAGCCTCAACGAACGACTTGCCGCTGTTCTTGGCTGTCTCAAGTGCCTGAATAGCATTGTTGAGGGCTGTTGTGAGGTCGTTCAGACCTGAGTAGTTCATAGCCTTGAGCAGGTTCAGGAGCGAGTGCTCTGCCGGAGCTGTTGCGTTCACGTCGCGTGTGCCGTAAAGCGTGTTCTTGATAGAGTAGATGTTATCCTGATAGTCGATGAACGAACGGTGGCTATAAGGAGACTCGATATAGTCGCGAGAGTCTTCTGCTGAGGCAGAACCGGTGGCTGTGCGGTAAGCCTGACCGAGCTTCTGGTCGGCAACCTCTGCGCAGATGTTAGAGCAACCGCCTACGAAAATCTGGCGAATGGTGCCCTGCCATGAGTTGTAGCCCGTTGTTACAGACGGAGAAAGCAGGAACTGACCGTAGCACATTGTGCCGTTGGCAGCCAAACCGTTGTTGCGGAGCGAAGAGAACACGTAGCTTGCGTTGCTGAGCACTGTCTTTGTCTCGTTGCTTGCTGCGCTGCCCATCCATGTGAACTCGAGAAGTGCGGTGATGTTGCGCACGTCGGCTGCTACAGCCTGGAGGAATGCGAGTTCGTCAATGCCCTTTACTGAGGTCATGCCTTCTTCTTTCTCGTTAGCCTTGAGTGCGTCTACGGTGCGGTTCTTGCCGTCGCGGAAAAGAACGAACTCCATGCCGTGGAAACCGAGTACCGACTGGAAGTGGCTGTTGTTCTCTGATACGAACTTAGCGGGGTCGCTGCCCTTGAAGCCTGCTACAAGTGTAGGGTTCTTGAGGGCGTTCTCAAGTTCTTTGTGGTCGAGAGGCCATGAGTCGATGTGCGGGTCGAGCTCGTTGTCGGAAGCCGAACCGTAGAGGAAAGCCTCGCTGCGCTCCCACTCGCGACGTGTGTCCTTGAAGGCTTCGCAAGCAGCGTCAATCTGCGCCTGAGTCATGGTGCCTGCCTCTGCTGCGGTGTAGAGAGCGGCTGTTGTGGTGTAGAGGGTGCGTGCGTTTGCAGCGAGTGCCTTGTATGTTGGGTAAACAACCTGGTCGACGTAAACCTTCGCCACCTTCTGCATCGCTTTGTCCGAAGAGCTTACGCTCACTGTTGCCTGACCAACCTCTGGAAGCTGGAAATCTTGCGGCTCGCTATTATCTTCGCTACATGCAGTAAAACCGAACGATACGACTCCGACGAGGAACGCCATTACTAACTGTTGAAACTTTTTCATTGTGTCTTTGATGTTTAATTATTATTACTATAGGAACTTTATTCTTTTTAAGCCTCTTTATGCCGAGGATAAGCCTCTTTATGCCTTGATAAGCCTCTCTATGCCGAGGGTTACACAAAGAAAATCTTTTTACTTTTTTACTTTTTAAAGATATCTTTTGTGGGTGCGTGGTATGGGCAAGATGCCCATACCTCCTACTTTTTACTTTTTTACCTTTTTACTCTTTTACTTTTAAAGGAATTGTCCTTGATAAGCCACGCCTATGTTCAGAGCTGGCTCGTCGTTGTACTGCTGCTTGAACTTGCGATAGCTGTATTCTGCCTTCACGCAGATCTGTGGCAAGGGATAGTAGTTGATGCCACCTGCAAAAATCTTCTTGCTTGTGTACTCCTTCGAACCACCGAGACATGAGTTGTAGTACTCGAAGTGGCCGAACACGTACATCTTCTGACGGGCTGCACGCAACTTCTCAATCTGCGAGAAGACATCGTAGCCTACTTCCACACTTGTGGCGATAGCGTGCGAACCGAACACCTGATTAGACTGGTATGGCTTCACGTACTGCGTGTTAGGCTTGCGCATAGCACTAATCTCCTTAGCGTTGCTAACATATCCGTAGTCGGCGCTTCCGCGTGCCACCCAGTTGTGGGCGTTGTATGTGAAGTCGAACGCACCGAGATAGATGTTGCCCTTGATGCGCTTGTTGTTGCCCTTCTCCATGTCGTGCGGAACGGCGTTGTGCATCGACTGTCCGAAGTAGCCGCTCACGCCCAATCGCAAGCCAGGCACCGTGTAGTTGTCCACACGCGCTGCAAAGCCGTACTTGTTAGCCACCTCGAACTCGAAGGGCTTCGTGGTGCCGGGCTTGATCCAGTTGTCGCGCGAGAACTGCCATGCGTCGAGTCCTGCAATCATCTGCAACTCGTAACGGAAGTCGCCGGCATGGCCCCAGAACGAAACGCCAGTCTGATGCCATGTACAAGGCAGAATGGTGTTTTCGCCTTCGGGACGATAGACGGTGAAGAAGTTGAGCGGCTCGTGGTAGGCGTTGGTCAGACCTACGGGCACGACGATATGGCCGGCACGTATGTTGGCGAAACGTCCGAACGACTTCTGAATCCAGAACTGCTCCAACTCCACTTCGCCACCGCGCTCCTGCTCCTGCTCAAACTCGATAGACTCCTCTGCCTCGTACTCTATAGCCGAACCTGTACCGCCGTGCTCAAACTCAATCTCAGTACCCAACGTCCAGCCCTTGCCAAAGTCATAACCTAAGTAGATAACAGCGTGCGGTATGTCGAAACGTCCGTGACTGGGGTCATTCTTATGCAGCTTAGCCGAACTGTAGCGGTTGCCACTGTCGCTGTAGAAGTTACGGCTGTAAGCCACTTCACCATATCCGCCAACACTCAGTCGGGAACCCTTGGCGTGCTGCATCACACTGTCGGCAGCCACTATCTGCGCGTCTGCTGCGAGCGGACTGCATACTGCCATCGCTGCACACGCCATAGAAACGATTGTAGATTTCTTCATTTTAATTATATAATTTTCACGACTGCAAAGGTACTTTGAAGAAAAAAAGCAGGCAATACCTAAAATATAGTAAAGAAAGTCAGCACATACCACTACCTACTTTTGATGACTCAACGCCACATACACATTATATATACTATCAAACCCCATCAAACGACCATTCGAATAATCATTTATGGGTATCGGAGCGAACCGAATATCACACAAAACATACATATTAGGTATTTCATATATCTACAAAAGTAAATAACTTTGCAACTCAAATGCTGAAATAACATTTTTACGTAACACTAAATTTTAAAAGACAAAGCAAAATGAGATCAAAGAATTATCAGTTGATGCTCCTCACCGGTGCATTGACAGTGTCATTTGCGGCTAATGCAGTCGAAGTAAAGGATAACGAAAACACAACACGTGTTGAAGTGAAGGATAACAGTGCGGAACACACGCCCACGCCTACCGATGCCAACGTCTACGGACATGTGGTCGACAGAAAGAGTGGCGAACACATTGCCTACGCCACCATCCATATCAAAGGTACAACAATAGGCTGTACTACAGACAAGACGGGACACTACTTTCTTAAGAACTTGCCTGAGGGTAAATTCACTCTTGAGGTAAAATGTATGGGCTTCAAGCCCGTCGAGAAAACAATAATGATAAAAAAGGATGCCACTCAGGAACTCAACTTTGAGCTTCTCACCGACGACGTTGCGCTTGACGAGGTCGTCGTTTCAGCCAACCGCAGCGAAACAAAACGCCGATTGGCTCCGAACTTGGTGAGCATGATTGGCAGCAAAATGTTTGACATCACCCAATCGACGTGTCTGGCTAAGGGACTCAACTTCCAACCCGGTGTACGCACAGAAGACGATTGTCAGAACTGTGGCTTCACACAGGTAAGAATAAACGGCTTGGACGGACACTATTCGCAGATATTGGTCGATTCGCGCCCCATATTCTCCTCGATCAACGGTGTGTACGGCTTGGAACAGATACCTACCAACATGATAGATCGTGTAGAGGTGGTGCGCGGCGGAGGCTCCGCTCTCTTCGGTGCATCAGCTATCGGCGGAACCATCAACATCATCACAAAGGAGCCCATACGCAATTCGGCATCCTTCGGACATACATTCATGGCGCAGGGAGGTGCCAACTCGTTCGATAACGTAACGACCGGAAACGTGTCTTTGGTTACCGACGACAACAAGGCTGGCGTATATGCCTACGGACAAACACGCACACGCCAGGGCTACGACCACGATGGCGACGGATACACCGAACTGCCCGAACTGAAGAGCCAGACCTTCGGTCTTAACTCCTACCTCCGACTTAACCCCCACTCCAAGCTGAGTCTTCAGTATCATGGCATACATGAGTTCCGCCGCGGCGGCAACAAACTCGATCTGCCTTCTCACGAGGCGAACATCACCGAGCAGGTGGAGCACAACATACAGGGCGGCGGACTCACGTACAACTTCTACTCGCCAGACGAGAAGAACCGCCTGTCGGCTTACTTCTCGTTCCAAACCACATCACGAAAGAGCTATTATGGCGGCATCGGAGAGGGAACCGAAGAAGACATACAAGCCGCTACAAAGGCATACGGCAACACTCACGACTTCACATACGTCGCGGGCTCGCAGTACGTCCACTCGTTTAAGAAATTGCTCTTCATGCCCTCCGACCTGACTCTCGGTGCAGAGTACAACTATGACGGTTTGAAAGACGTGATTCTCGGCTACAACCGCAATTTCAAACAAGACGTGCACATCGGTAGCTTCTTCTTCCAAAACGAGTGGAAGAACAAGCAGTGGAGCCTGCTCTTAGGCGGCAGAGCGGATAAGCACAACTTAGTGAAACGCATGATATTCAGTCCGCGTGCCAACCTCCGCTTCAACCCGACGGAGAACATAAACCTCCGCCTTACCTATGCCGGAGGATTTAGAGCACCGCAAGCATTCGACGAAGACTTGCATGTGGGCGTTGTGGGTGGCGAACGTCTGGTTACGGTATTGGCTAACAACTTGAAGGAGGAGCGATCAAACAGCTTCAGCCTGTCAGCCGACTTGTATCATAATTTCGGCTCCGTACAGACCAACCTCCTGATAGAAGGCTTCTACACCGACTTGAACAATGTGTTTGCGCTTCGCCGGCTCGACCAACCCGACGCACAGGGCAACACCGTGCAGGAGCGTTACAATGCTTATGGTGCGAAAGTCTTCGGACTGAACCTCGAAGGAAAGGCTATGTTCACACGATGGTTCATGCTGCAAGCCGGACTCACTTTGCAGCAAAGCCACTACGACGAGTCTATTGCCTGGAACGATGAGGTGCCAGAACAGAAGTACAAGAAGATGATGCGCACGCCAAACACATACGGCTACTTCACGGCTTCCTTCACACCCGTGAAGCGTTTCACAGCTTCCGTAACCGGAAACTACACTGGCAGTATGCTCGTTGGTCACGCTGCAGGCTCGGGGGTTGAAGCACCCGTGGCAGTAAACACTCCCAAATTCATGGAGGTAAATCTCAAGTTGGCATACGACTTCCCCATCTACAAGTATCTCACACTTCAGGTGAATGGCGGTGTGCAGAACATCACCAATTCTTACCAAAAGGACTTCGACAAGGGATGGAACCGCGACTCCGGCTACATCTATGGTCCATCGCTGCCAAGAAGCTACTATGTCGGAATGAAGATTAACTATTAAGAGTAAAAAGTAGGAGGTATGGGCATCTTGCCCATACCACGCACCCACAAAGCATTAAAAGTAAAAGAGTAAAAAAGTAAAAAAGTAAAAGGAATAAGCCGAACTAAGCCGCTTTAGGTCCTCTAAGCCCTCCCCGATGGGGAGGGTTGGGAGGGGCTCCTTTTTACTCTTTTACTTTTTTACTCTTTTACTTTTCTAATATTCGTCCACAGCGAGTGTCTTTCTGTATTTATCAAGTTCGCGCTGCAACTGCTTCGTAATCTTTTCCGTGCCCGGCTTGCCGAAGATGTTGTTCTGCTCGTGCGGGTCAGCCTGCAGGTCGTAAAGCTCGCAGTAGTCTACAGCCTCATCCTTCGGCTCGAAGTAGCCTATCGACTCCAATCCCTTCATCGTGCCATACTCGCGAGTGCCCGGCACGTTCTGATACTTGTTCTCAGACACAGCGTCGAGACCGCCCTTGCCGTAGAAATGGATGAGCTTATAACGCTCGGTGCGCACACCATCGTGCTTGCGTACCATATGGTACGTCGGATAGTCGTAGTAGTGGTAGTAGATGCTCTGACGCCAATTCTTCACGTTGTCGCCGTTGGCGAGTACCGGCACGAGCGAACGTCCCGGCATGTCCTTCGGCTGCTGAACGCCAGCGAGAGCGAGGAACGTAGGCGCATAGTCGATGTTCTGCACAAGGCGGTTGCATACAGAGCCGGGCTTGGTGTGACCCGGGTAGCTCACGATGAGCGGAGTGCGTAACGATTCCTCGTACATGAAACGCTTGTCGAACCATCCGTGCTCACCCATGTAGAAGCCCTGGTCGGAGGTGTAGACAATCATCGTATTATCGGTGAGTCCGTTCTTGTCGAGATAGTCGAGCACACGACCCACGCTCTCGTCAACACTTGCTATTACGGACATATAGTCGCGTATGTACACCTGATACTTCCAGTTGTCGAGGTCCTTGCCCTTGAGCTGTGCCTCGAGCAGACGACGGTTGCGCGGGAAGTAGTAGCGTCCCCAAGCCGAACGCTGTTCAGGAGTCATACGGTTTATCTCGCCCATTAGAGCGTTGTACGAGTCCTTACTGTCGGGGTTGTTGAGGTCGAGCATCTCGGGCACTTTGAAGTCCTGCTCCCAACGCATGTCGCGCGTGACGGACATCTTCTGCGTGCGAGCGGCGGAGCCGCGCGTAGCATAGTCGTCATAGAAGTTCTCCGGCATCGGGAACTCAACGTCGTCGTACATACCGAGATATTTCAGGTTTGCCTGCCAGTTGCGGTGCGGTGCCTTATGGTGCAGAAGCAGACAGAACGGTTTCGACGGGTCGCGATGCTCGATGAAGCTGAGTGCGTGGTCGGTGGTAAGGTCTGTAGAGTAGCCCTCCTCCACGACGAACTCGTTGTTGGTGTCGGTGCCACGATACTGCGGATTCCAGTACTGTCCCTGGTCGTTGTACACATGATAGTAGTCGAAGCCCTTCGGGTCGCAACCCATGTGCCACTTGCCCACAACGGCTGTCTGATAGCCCGCCTCCTGCAGCAGTTCGGTGAAGAACGTGCGCGAGGTGTCGATGCCCTCGCCCAGCTGACGCTGACCATTCTGATGACTGTACTGACCGGTCATAAGGCAGGCGCGCGACGGCGTAGAGAGCGAGTTCTCGACGAAGGCACGGTCGAAGCGCATACCACGCTCGGCGAGACGGTCGATATTCGGGGTCGGTGCGAGCTTTGAGAGTGCGCTGCCGTATGCGCTTATGCACTGGTAGGCATGGTCGTCGCACATGATGTAAACAATGTTAGGGTGCTGCTGCGCCTTCTGCTGCTGGGCGTACGCTGCCGTAACGCAGGAGAGGGCTACAAGAGAAAGAATAGATTTGCTGTTCATTGTTTTTATTTCTGTAGATTGTTTTTTCTTGGAGAGCGGTCTTTTTAGTGAGCGTTTAAGCCGAACTTTAGGGAACGTTTAAGCCGAACTTTAGGGAGCGTTTAAGCCGAACTTTAGGGAGCGTTTAAGCCGAACTAAGCCTCTTTAAGCCTTTCTAAGCCCTTGTGGAGATAGGCTGTTCTAAGCCTTTGCTAATTCATAATTGAACAATTCCTCATCGGGAAGCCGCCAATTAATAATTAATAATTAATAATTAAAAATTAATAATTCATAAGGTATTCGGCGAAGATGCGTGCTGCGCTCTCCACCTTTGCTGCACACGGGCGTGTCTTGTAGTATTCGGCTGTGCGAGGCGAAGCGACATAGCTTGAGTGCGCCTTCTCGTAGCCCTTCAGTCCGAGCAGTTCGGCACAGATAAGCGATCCGTTCTGCGCTTTCGACTCGTTGAGCAGTTCCTGCACCACCTTATAGCACATCGACTTGCCCTTGCGATCGTCGCCTTCAGTCTGTCCGCAGTCCAATCCGGTGAGGATAACGATGCCCGAAACGGCACCGCACATCATACGCATACGCCCTACTCCACCGCCGAAGCCCGCAGCAATGCGCTTAGCCATGCTGTCGTCGAGGTTGTACAAGTCGGCGAAAGCAGCCACAACCGACTGACAGCAGCCGTAGCCCTGCATGAAGTTGTCTACCGCACGCTGCACACGTGCCTCAAGTTCGGGAGTAAGAGGTTGTTTGTCTGTTGATTTGTCCATACTGCTTAGGTTTTTAATATATATATAGGAGAAGGATGTGTCAAAGTTTCAAAGACACAACCTTCTCCTACTTGATTACTTTAGAGGTTCAACGTGAATGTTAATGTGCGTGCGCTCGCCGAAATGGTTGCGTAGCTTGCGCTCAATGTTCGTAGCATGTGCGTGCGACTCGTTGAGCGATATCTCGCCAGGCATACGCAAGTGCATCTCTATCGCGATGCGGTTGCCTATGCGGCGCGTACAGAGATGGTGCATGCCACTAACCTCAGGCTCGCTGTGCACAATCTCTTCTATCTGACGCTCCTCTTCGTCGGGCAGACTCTTCTCGAGCAGTTCGTTGAGCGCTCCGCTCACGAGCATGGCTGCCGTACGGATGATGAAGATGCTCACCACAACGGCGGCTATCGGGTCGAGCACAGCCCATTCCTTTCCGAGGAAGATGGCTCCGCCGATGCCTACAGCCGTGCCTATTGATGAGAGAGCGTCGCTGCGATGGTGCCAAGCGTTGGCAACTACAGCCTGCGACTCCACCTCCTTGCCTACTTTCGCCGTGAAGCGGTAGGTCCACTCCTTCAGCATAATGCTGAAGAGTGCCGCCAACAAGGCTACGATGCCCGGTTGTTCGATCGGAGCACCGTTGAATGCTGCCCACGTGCGGTAGGAGCCACTATATAATATGTATAGTCCGACACAGAGCAACGCCACACCTATAAAAGATGTGGCGAGTGTCTCGTATTTGCCATGACCATAGTCGTGGTCCTTGTCCTCTGGCTTTGAGCTTATCTTCACGAACAACACCACTACGATGTCGGTAAGGAAGTCGGACAAGGAGTGCACGGCGTCGGCTATCATAGCTGCCGAGCCACCCAGGATGCCTGCCATGAACTTGAACACCAGCAGCACCACGTTCACCACGCTGCCCATGAGCGTGACAAAGTAGATGCGGTGCTCTCTGTCTTTTGTTTCCATAATATGTAAGAACTCTATTTGTTTAGGACTCTACTGTTAGAATCCTATAGACTTAGAACTCGCTTGTGAAGTGGAACTTGATGTGCTTGAAGTCCTGCTGCGCCATCGAGAGCACGTAGCCAGAGTCGGCGAGGAACACATCGCGACCGTCGCGGTCCTTCGCCATGTACTGATACTTGCGCTTCTTGAACTGGTCAAGCTCTTCTGCATCGTCACTCTCTATCCAGCACGCCTTGTGCAGGTGTACTGGCTCCCAACGACACTTGGCGTTGTACTCGTTCTCAAGACGGTACTGAATAACCTCGAACTGGAGCTGGCCCACGGTGCCTATAATCTTGCGACCATTGAACTGGTTGACGAACAACTGTGCCACACCTTCGTCCATGAGCTGATTGATGCCCTTCTCAAGCTGCTTCGCCTTCATCGGGTCGTCGTTCTCGATGTACTTGAACATCTCTGGTGAGAACGAGGGAAGTCCGCGGAAGTGGAGTTTCTCGCCATCGGTGAGCGTGTCGCCAATCTTGAAGATGCCGTTATCGGGCAGACCAACGATGTCGCCCGGCCATGCCTCGTCGATGGTGCTCTTGCGCTGAGCCATAAACTGTGTGGGCGACGAGAAGCGCAATGTCTTGCCCTGACGCACATGCAGATAGGGCTTGTTGCGCTCGAACTTGCCGCTGCACACCTTGCAGAAAGCGATACATGAGCGGTGGTTGGGGTCGATGTTGGCAGTAATCTTGAAGATGAAGCCCGTGAACTTCGGCTCTTCGGGGTCTACCATGCGTTCCTCTGCCTTTGTGGGGCGTGGAGACGGAGCTATCTTGATGAAGCAGTTGAGCAGCTCCTGCACACCGAAGTTGTTGAGTGCCGAACCAAAGAATACCGGTGCCACCTCTGCCGAGCGGTATGTCTCTACGTCGAACTCAGGATATACGCCATCGATGAGTTCAAGGTCGTCACGCAACTGCTGCGCATCCTGCTCGCCAATCTGTGCGTCGAGTTCTGGCGAATGTATATCGACCTCCACCTTCTCCGTCACGCGCTGCTTGTCGGGCTTGAAGAGGTCGAGCTTCTGCTCGAAGATGTTGTACACGCCCTTGAACTTGGCACCGATATTGATAGGCCATGAGAGCGGGCGCACGCTGATCTGCAACTCCTCCTCCAGCTCGTCGAGCAAGTCGAACGGGTCGCGACCCTCGCGGTCCATCTTGTTGATGAAGATGATTACGGGGGTGTTGCGCATACGGCACACCTCCATAAGCTTACGTGTCTGTGTCTCCACACCTTTCGCTCCGTCGACCACGATGATGGCAGAGTCGACAGCTGTAAGCGTGCGGTAGGTATCCTCACAGAAGTCCTGGTGACCCGGAGTGTCGAGGATATTCACCTTGTAGCCTTCGTAGTCGAACTCCATAACTGATGTTGACACCGAGATACCGCGCTGCTTCTCAATCTCCATCCAGTCGGACGTAGCACTCTTGCGTATCTTGTTGTTCTTAACTGCACCTGCCACCTGAATCTGTCCACCGAAGAGAAGGAACTTCTCGGTGAGCGTTGTCTTACCGGCATCAGGGTGTGATATGATGGCGAAAGTTCGCCTGCGTTCTATTTCTTGATTCATACTTTTCTTTAATGGAGATTAAGCCGAACTAAGCCTTCTTAGGCCTTTCTAAGCCGAGAAGTTGGCTTTTTACTCTTTTACTTTTTTACCTTTTTACTTTTTTACTTTTAAATCTCCTCGTCGTCAAACTTGAGACCCTCAGTCTTGTCCTTGATGTGATAGTCGCTGAGCATACCGAGGAAGGTTGAAATCTCCTTGATGGCGTGCTCCGTGTCGGGACTTATCGTCTTGTGCTGCAGGCGCAACATCATTGTGCCGTATAGCGCATTGAGGCAGGTCTCCACCTCGTTCACGTCCTTGTCGCCCTTGTTGCGCAGCTCCACGATGAACGGCAACACACGATAGTACTCGGCGTTGTAAAACGGGAAGCGCGAGCTTTGCAGCAGCTGGTTGTGCAGGTCGTTCATGTCCTTCACAACAATCTGATTGATGGCGAGATGGCCGCCCTCGCGTTTACCTTCCGAGTTCATCATAGTGATGAGAGCACCGTACCAGTCGACCATCTCCGCACGCTGCTCGTCGGTATAGTCGGCGAAGCGTGCGATGTACTCGTTCTTGATGCGCGACAGCTGGCAGCCATAGGCGCGGATAATATCCTCCACCTGCCACATATAGAGCACGAACTCCGCCGTGCTCTTCTTTCTTAATTCTTGAGAAATAAACATAACTATCTTATTCTTTTAGGCCTCGTTCTGGCAGCGTCTAAGCCGAATCAAGCCTCTTTAAGCCTTTCTAAGCCCTCCCCGACGGAGAGGGTTGGGAGGGGCTCCCTTTAAACCTTTCTAAGCCCTCCCCGACGGGGAGGGTTGGGAGGGGCTCCTTTTTACTTTTTTACCTTTTTACTTTTAATACGGCAGTGTGTACAGATTGAACACCGTGCCAAGGAGCATAATCAGCGAGAAGATGACCACGATGCAGCCCACCACACGATTGATGATGAGGATGCCGCTCTGGTCGAACTTGCCGCGCACCTTGTCTACGAGCCACGACAGACCAAACCACCACAGCATAGCACCAAACACTATGCTTGCATAACCTATAGACATCTCCAACGGACGCTTCGGCACCACAAAGGCAAACTGAGCAAAGAGAAAGATGAAGAGGAAGATGATGAGCGGATTGGAGAGTGTCACCAAGAACGCCGTGAAGCAGTTGTGCATCAGCGTGCCCTTCTGCGGTTTGTTGCTCCGATGAATATTCTTCGTCGGATTGGAGCGATAGCAGTAGATGCCAAACAACAGCAATACAATACTGCCACTTATCTGAAGCATAAAACGCGTACGCTCGTTGCTCACAAGATCCATGACAAAACTCATACCGACACCCGTAAACAACGCATATATAAAGTCGCTGATACAAGCACCGATACCCGTAACAAAACCATACCAGCGACCTTTATTCAGAGTTCGTTGTATGCAAAGCACCCCCACCGGACCCATCGGAGCCGATGCCATGATGCCAATCAGTATTCCGTGGAATACAAAGTCTAAAATATCTAATTGAATTGGAAAGTGCATAACAATTGCAAAATTGCGAATTTTATGCGATATAGGCAAATTTTAGTGTTAAAACTTTGTGCGATTAAGACATTTTTAATACCTTTGCCCATAGACAAAACACTCGTTTACTTGTTAACTTGGCAACTGGCTTACGAGCAACTTGTCAACTCGTCAACTCGTCAACTATTCTATTAATTTACTAAATAAAAACAAAAATGACAGAAGATTTATTGAAACCGTATGTAATCGGTTTGGACCTCGGAGGCACAAACTCTGTGTTTGGTATCGTTGACAGCCGTGGTGAAATCAAAGCTACCACAGCCATCAAGACCCAGGGATATGGCAACAATGTTCAGGCTTACGTAGACGCAGCTGTAGAGGCTCTGCAGATCATCATCGACCAGGTAGGCGGCATCAGCAAGATTAAGGCTATGGGTATCGGCGCTCCTAACGGCAACTACTACAACGGCACCATCGAGTTCGCTCCGAACCTCGAGTGGGGACGCGACGGCGTAGTGCCTTTGGCTAAGCTCTTCAGCGACAAACTCGGCATTCCAGTAGCACTCACCAACGACGCTAACGCAGCAGCCATCGGCGAGATGACCTACGGCGTAGCTCGCGGCATGAAGAACTTCATCGTCATCACTCTCGGCACAGGCGTCGGCTCTGGCATCGTAGTGAACGGACAGCTCGTTTACGGTTGCGATGGTTTCGCCGGCGAGCTCGGTCACGTTATCGTGAAGGAAAACGGACGCGACTGCGGATGCGGACGCAAAGGCTGCCTCGAAACATACTGCTCGGCTACTGGCGTAGCACGCTCAGCACGCGAGTTCCTCGCTAACAGCAACGAGCCGTCACTCCTCCGCGAACTCGACCCAGAGAAGATCACTTCTTACGACGTGTCTATGGCTGCTGCCAAGGGCGACAAGATTGCTCTCGACATCTACGAGTTCACAGGCCGTCTGCTCGGCGAGTCATGCGCCAACTTCGCAGCCTTCTCTTCACCAGAAGCATTCATCTTCTTCGGTGGTCTGACAAAGGCAGGCGCTCTTATCATGGACCCGATCAAGAAGGCATACGACGAGAATGTACTCAACATCTTCAAGGGCAAGGCTAAGTTCCTCGTAAGTGCTCTCGAAGGCTCTTCAGCAGCCGTGCTCGGTGCATCAGCAGTAGGCTGGGACATCCAGTAGTACCCCTCAGGGGGTGCACTTTTAGGGGGTGCACTTGTCTCCGCTCGGCTTTGCCGCTTGCCAGAGCAAGAAGTGCACCAACCGAGCAAGAAGTGCACCAACCAAGCAAGAAGTAACACCAACCGAGCAAGAAGTGACACCAACCGAGCAAGAAGTGCACCAACCGAGCAAGAAGTGCACCAACCAAGCAAGAACTGCTCCAACCGAGCAAGAACTGCTCCAACAAACACAGTCCTATAAAGACAATGTGCAACCATGCACAAAGCCTTTATAGGACTTTTTTCGTATTCAAAAGACCCTGAAAGCGATTTTTGTGTTCTAAAATTTGGCGATTTGGCACATTCATATTATTTTTGCACTTACATAATCGTTTAACCAAAATCTATTAGCCCACCCCCAATATGTACGCAATCATCATCAACGCCGTAGCCATCATCATAGGCAGTGCCATCGGAGCCTTGTTTCAGCGAGGCATCAGCGAGAAATATGTCAACGTCCTCAACACCGCAATGGGACTTTGCGCCATCACCTTAGGTGCGAATGTTGCAATGGAAAGTATGCAGAAGTCAGAATACCCCGTGCTCTTCATCTTCTGCCTGTCGATTGGCGGACTCATCGGCACACTTCTCAAAATGGATCAACACATGGATCGCGCCACACGTAGCATCTCAGGCAGCAACCTTGCCGAAGGCATCACCACCGCCATTCTACTCTGCTGCGTCGGCACACTCGCCATGATGGGTCCCGTGATGAGCGCACTCTACGACGACAACACCTATCTCATGACTGCCGCCACGCTCAACTTCGTCACCGTTTTGGTACTCGCCTCCTCGTACGGTTTCGGCATAGCACTCACTGGCATCGCTGTGTTCGTATGGATGTCGTCAATCTACGGCATAGCACTGCTCTCGCAGTCGCTCATCTCCCACGAACTTATCACAGAAGTGTCGCTCGTCGGCGGCATACTCATCACCGCTTCCGGCTTAGGCATACTGCACATCAAAGACTGCAAGACCATCAATCTGCTGCCCGCCCTCTTCATGCCTATTTTTTTCTTCGCACTGCGCGCCCTTTGCGCCCAGTTCGGCATCAATTTCTAACTTAATAAACCATCTGGTTTGACCTTTGATACACCGCCAAACAATTAACAATTAGAATAAATTAGAATAAAAAACAGTGGCGCAACTCTCAACGAGCTGCGCCACTGTCACTATGTTTAACTTGAAAAAATTTCGTAATCAATGAAGATTCTCACGAGCCTTCATGGCTACCTTGTTAAACAATCGTTACCTTAAACCTAATAACTAAAAACCTAAATCTATTACTACTAACCTAAACAATCTATTAATCTTTTGACGATGCAAAGGTATAAACAATCTACTGTTTGCGCAAACAATCCACACAAAACATTCAAATTTACACCTCTTTATTGACATAAATCAATATGTGTGCACGAACACAAACGTGTTTTCACCATTCTCCGCCCAGTGCCTTGTACATCTTGACCATGGTGATTTGCTTGTCGCGGATAGCGTTGCTAAGACCTATTTGCGCGTCGAAGTAGCTACAAACACGAAAACAGATGATGCTGCATTGCATACGAAAGCACTTGCCAAATTGCAAAATTATTAGTAATTTAGCGACCCGTAAAAGGAACAAAATAAAAAATATAAATAGTGCAAGCATACAACTCCAAACCTCATTACGCCCTACTCGACGGTCTGCGCGGTGTAGCCGCCCTGCTCGTCGTGTGGTATCACGTGTTCGAAGGCTTCCAGTTCGCCGGCAACAAGCCCGTCATCGACTTCATCAACCACGGCTACCTCGCTGTCGACTTCTTCTTCATCCTCTCAGGTTTCGTAGTGGGCTACGCCTACGACAGTCGTTGGGGCAAGACACTAACCACGGGCGGATTCTTCCGTCGCCGTCTGATACGCCTGCAACCGATGGTGTGCATGGGCGCACTCATCGGTGCCGTGTCTTTCCTACTTACCGGCATGGAGCGTTGGGACGGCACACACGCCACTCTCGTCCTAACACTTCTTGCCTTCGTCTGTGGCTGTTTGATGCTGCCGGCTCTGCCTGGTATGCCACGCGAGGTGCGTGGCAACGGCGAGATGTTTCCGCTCAACGGACCGTGCTGGTCACTTTTCTTCGAGTATATCGGCAACATCGTGTATGCGCTTGTCATACGCCGCCTCTCCACACGCTTGCTCTCCCTGCTGACGGTAGCATTGTGCTGCGCCCTGACGTGGTTCGCCGTCACCGATCAGTCGGGCTATGGGTCTATCGGTGTGGGTTGGACTGTAGACAGTATGAATATGCTCGGCGGATCGCTACGTATGCTCTGCCCGTTCACAGCCGGTGTGTTGCTTTCGCGCATCTTCAAGCCTTTCAACAACGTGCGTGGTGCGTTTTGGATTAGTGCTTTCGTGCTGCTTGCGCTATTCCATGTGCCTTTCATAAGCAGTAGCTTTGCGCTCGGCGCTGGTGGCGGTACACTGAGTCTGAATGGTGTATTCGAAAGCGTATGCATCATCGCAATCTTCCCCTTGATAGTGTGGCTTGCCGCATCGGGTAAGACCACCGACATCGCCTCTACACGCATCTGCCGCTTTTTGGGCGACATCTCTTATCCGCTCTACATCGTCCACTATCCACTGATGTACGCCTTCTACCATTGGCTCATCAAGACCGAACAGTACACCCTGCAAGAGACATGGTACGTGGCTCTGGCGGTGGTAGTAAGCAGCATAGTGCTGGCATGGCTCTGCTTAAAGATTTACGACGAGCCCGTTAGAAAAAGTCTCCGACAAACTCTACCAGCAGTTTGTCGAAGACCAGAATAAAGTTGTTATGTAACAAGGTTACAACAAATTTGTTATTTATCTATAGTATACCTCACACCAAAGTTGAGATTGAAATTTAATGGTTTCTCCTTGTAGATAGTTTGGAGTGAAGAGCCGTCATCGAAATGATAGCTCACGCCTGGCTCTGCATAAATGCCAATGTTGTCGAGTACATTAAATTGTACACCAGCTGCTGCATTTACCGACATTTGCAGTGGTTTGCTATCAATGTCAAATGTTTCGCTCTTCTTAGTAGCATTATTGATTACGTATTCTTCTGTAACATATCCCGACACGCACTTTTCAGCAAGAACTCCTGCCGAACCGTACAAATTAAGTCGCTTATATGCGAATATATTATATTTCACATTGACAGGTATTCCCACATAATTCAACTTTTGTTCGCCCGTGAAATAGTTCTCTTGGCTACCATCTTTCATGTCCGATGCGAGTCGGGTGTATGTCAGTCCGCTCTCAATGCTCAAACGCTCATTGAGAGCGTATGCCACTTTCACACCTATATGCACTGGCAAGCGGTGCTTGTATTCCGTTTTCACTTCCTTTCCCTGATTGAAGATATTGATGTCGAGCATCGGGTTGTCCTCCCAATCGGAGTCGTCGGGACCTGTAGCAATAACCGGGTCGCCAATAGATGTTATGGTCTTGGAAGCCTTCAGAGTTCCCATTGCGCTTGTGCTTATTGTCCAATGTGAAGCTCGGGACGAAGAGGCGCGCTGCCCCACATCATGGTTGTAGGCTACAAGGTTAGCGTAATTATTGTTTTTAGGAAAACAGTCTACTTGTTTATTGTTATTCTCACGTATTACATCTTCTTCATTGTCAGACGTATTTATATCTTCAGTTCTATCAGGTTCTTCAAACTTATTATTATCAGACATTATATCCAATGAATCATTATCGTTTGTAAGCGGTAATGATGCCTCCGCATTATCAACAGAATAACACTCCTTATATGCGTTATTCCGGACCATTGAGTTGTCTGCTACGATATTTCTGTTGTCGGTGACAATCGACTCGTTGTCAGATGACTTTACGAGCGTAGTGCCCATCTGCGATCTCGCCATTTCGGATGTACCATGCTCATTATCTATATATTCAGAGTATATAGAATATCCTAAAAACAGAGCCACACTTGCAGCTGCCACAATACCTGCCGTGCGTCGTATCCTATACAACAAAGAAGGCTTGCCGTTTCGTCTATAGCCACCATTCTCATCGCTCATCTCTCTGCAGATGTCCTCCCATAGTCCATTTGGAGCATCTTTCTCATAGTTGCCCAAGCGGTCATGTATGTCTTTTTGCCAATTATTTTTCATACGTTAAATGGAATTGATGGTTCTATAATGTTTAATTTTCTGCGCCAGCATTGCTTTGGCTTTATGTAGTTGCGAAGCTGAAGTATTCTCTTTTATGCCGAGCAATGAGGCTATCTCCTTGTGGCTCTTGTCGTCAACTATATAGAGATTGAATACAGTTCGGTAACCATCTGGCAATTCTCGTATTAACTGGTGAAGCACATCTGTCGATATACCATCAGTCTCCATGCTATTACCGTCTGCAATATTCATATCTGTATCATCAATGCTGGCAAGATTCAAACGACTATTGTTGCGAAGAAACTTTAGGGTTTCATTTAGCGTAATCCTTGCCATCCATGCCTTCAGTGAGCCCTCTCCACGATACGTGAAACTATTCAGAGAAGTGAAGATCTTTATGAACGCCTCTTGTAACACGTCTTTAATATCCTCGTCTTCTGTAATGTAGCGTGAACAGAGTGCGGACAGGTATCGCACGTGCCTACGATAAATCCACTCGGTGGCAGTATTGTCGCCATCGAGAGCTTTTCGTAACCAACGTTCCTCGTTTGTTTCTTTTCTGAATGTTATGCCGAACATAATGTTTATAGGGTCAAAAGCTGAGGAAAACAGCGAAGTGCAAATGCCTTTAACATACAGTAAAAGCATTTGCACTATCTCGTAACAAAGTATTTCCTACTTTGTTACTTTAACAGCTACCATAGTAGTTTTTTTGTTTTTGTCTGTGATGATGATAGTTGTGCTTCCAACCTTCACACCCTTTATAGTAAGTTTGGCATCCTTAATGGTGGCTGTAGCTATCTTGTTATCTTTGCTTGCAGCCATATAGGGTGCTGTTCCTCCGCTGATGGTTACTACATCTTCTTTACCAACTGCCACACTCGTCGTGGCTTTGTCTACGACAATACCGTCCACCACAGTAACACGCAAACTGCCCGTTGCTTTCTTTGAGTCGGTAACAATAACCATAGCCTTACCTGCCTTAATTCCTTTTACGGTGATAGTTGCCTTGTCAACTGTTGCAGTGGCGGTCTTGTCGTCGCTTGATTTAGCGGTATAGGTACCTTCTCCACCTGCCACCATTACAGTCTGTGTACCGCCAACAGCTACAGAAACGGTTGAGGGTTTGAACTTGATGGCAGAAGTGTTGTCATCATCATTAGAGCATGAAGCAAATGCTGCCACAAATATGGCACAAACAATTGATGTTGCAAACTTGAAAATTCTAATTGATTTCATTTTTATTCTATGATTTTTGTCATTTAACTGATGCGCTATGGAATGGGTCTGCGTCCATCTCCAACCCAAAGCATGGTTGTTATATCGAGTACTCTTGCCCCTTTAAATAAGAGACTTTGTAAAATCTTGCCTGGAAGATGTTTTTTTTGATATTTTTTATCCGATGCTGTGGGACGTTGCTGATACAGCTTTAAGAATGTCATCAGCTATTTAATCATAGACACTAATGAAAATCATTTCTTCTTTATCTCGTAACCTATTTTCTTGAAAGCCTCAACATAGTCGTTGTACTTGGCCTTTCTGCCGTCGTACACGATAGTCACTTTCTGGTCTTTCACAGAGGTTGCGATTTTCTTTGTGCCCTTCACGAAGCGGATGTTGCCCTTTATCTTCTTCTCACAGTTTTGGCAGTGCATCTGCGGCTGTGTCGTTACTACCAATGTGTCGGCTGCCGTCTGTGCGAAGCTGTTGCCGGCAAGCATGAGCAAAAATGCTGTTAAAAGATTCTTTTTCATATTATCCTTATTTTATATTGGTTACTATAACTTTTCAAGTTTAAAGCGTACTCCTACGTAAGCCATCGCTCCCGTAACAGGTCCCCACACTTGTGTGGCGTCGAACGCTGCGCTCCACGGGTGGTGTGCATGGCGTATCGGGTCGTCAATCTTGTAGTTGGTGAGATTCTCGCCACCTAAGTACAGACTGAAGCGGTGGAACTCCCTGGTCACCTGCGCCTGCAACTGGAAGTAGGCAGGATAGCTACTCCGGTCGTACAGCTCGCCGCCACCGTTCAGCTGACCCGTCACGTCAAACTGCCACAGTTCGAGCGGTGTCTTATACGATAGCGTGAGCAAGCCTTTGTAGCGCGAAGTGAGGGGCTTCTGTCGCAGACTGCCGTCGTAGGTGCACTTCACGTCGTTAAGACGGAAGGCGGCTGTGGCTGTCATGCCGCTGAACAGTGCGTATGTAGCATCAACCTGAAAGGTGTGACTGTAGCTCTTGCCGTCGAGATTCTCGAAGCGAAGCGTGTGCTGTCCACTCGCTCCGTCGAAGTCCATTATCATCTGATTGACGAAGTCGGTGTAGTAATACTCCGCGTTCAGCTCCAGATTTCTGCCGAAGAGCGGTATGTTGAAGCCCAACGAAGCGCCCGTGTTCCATGCTTCCTCCTGCTTCAGGTCGGGCGAGACGAATATCTCTCTGCCACTTGCCAAGAGCGACACGTTCTCAGCCAGAGCATGTGGCGAGCGATAGCCCTTGCCCACCGAGGTGCGGAGCGTGACGATACTGTTCGGAGAGTATTTTACATGCAATCGTGGCGTAACGAAACTGCCGTAACGGCTCGAATGGTCCCAACGCACGCCAGGCATAACCGTGAGCTTCTCGCCCAACTTATATGTATATTGTGCATACACACCCGGTGTCGTCTCCTTAGAAGTCGTGCTCTCAGCCCGTGCCAGTGCGCCTAACGGATTGAAGCGTTCATCGTAATAGTCGTGGTTGAGCGATGCGCCGACGCTTAGGTTGTGATGCTCCGTGATGTCGGTTTCGAACATCAGCTGCGCATATCCGTTCTTCTGGGTGACATCATACTCGGTGCGTCCGAATATGTTGTCTGCATCGTGCCACGATCCGTGCAGCATAAGTGCGACGGACGTGTTGTGGTCGGCGTTCAGCGTAAAGCCGTTCTTCCACTGTGCCTCGTAGCGGTTGGTCTTCACCGATGTGGTGTAGAGAGGTTCAGACGAAGAGGCTGCCGAGTGCTTGCGGCTCTGCCCTCCATTGCGCTCGTCGTGCAAGCCGCGCAGCATCAGCTGACTGATCCAGCGTGGCGACACATACGCCCAGCGGTGCATCAGGTTATACTGGCGCAACTTCGGCATATCCATGAAGCCGTCGCCGTTGTCGTCGTGGTCCATCTGTCGGTTCTCGAAGTGTAGAAGTGTTGCGGTAGAAAGGCGCTCGTTGAGATGAACGCTTCCGTCGAGGTTCACCTCCGTTTTCAGTTCGCTGTCCTGATAAACGTTCGCACGCACGCCATCGGTGCCTTGCGGCTTCAGAAACTCGATGTTTATCTGTCCCGTTGTGCTTTCGTATCCGTTCTTCACGCTCGACGCTCCCTTGCTCACCTGTATCGACTGCATCCAGGGACCCGGCACATAACCTAAGCTGTATGGCAGGGCTGCGCCTCGCAGGTTGGGCACGTTCTCCGTGAGCATCTGCACGTAGGTGCCGCTCAGTCCGAGCAGCTTTATCTGCTTGGCACCGGTTGCAGCGTCGCTGTAGCTCACGTCTACCGACGGATTGGCTGTGAACGACTCGCCTAAGTTGCAGCAAGCCGCACGTATCAGCTGTCCCTGCCCTATTATCTCGGCGTTGTCTACTCGGAATCTCGACTTGATGCCGTTCGTGGCTTTCACAACCACGGCTTTCAGCTCGCGAGTATCGGCTATGCTATCGGTCTGCGCCAGCATCTGTTGCGAAGCAAACAAAACTCCCAAGAAGCATACGTGTGTTTTTCTCATAATCATTTCAAATACGTACTTGTATAATACCCTCTATATATTTACGTGCAAAGATATATATTTCTGATTATACATTTACGCAAAACACCAAACTCCACTTACATTTTCTCGGTTTTCCAACGTTTTTTAATATTACTTTGCACAAGAACCACGCAAAGCACGAATACCGTTATCCCTATACAATACTCGGTACGCAAAAAATCTGCCATATCTCCCAGAATCGCCGCAACTCTCACTGTACAAGCACAATAAAGGCTGGAAGATGTTCTGCCAATCGAGTTATCTTCCAGCCTATCTTCCAGCCTATCTTCCAGTCTCATCAGCCGAATAACTCTTGATATAAAGCATGAAATCGCGGTCTGAGGGCGAACGTAACAGATATTTCAACAAAAATGCAGTAACTTTGTAGACGAATAAAGGATAACTCCACAACCCAAACCTATTTTTATAAGCAATATGAGCATCAATATTCAGAGAAATCAGAAGAAAAGAGTAGTAATCGTTGGTGGCGGACTCGGCGGACTGCGCCTTGCAGAAGACCTCTACGGGTCGGGTATGCAGGTAGTGCTGATCGACAAGAACAACTTCCACCAGTTTCCACCGCTTATCTATCAGATAGCGTCGGCAGGTATCGACCCGAGCAGCATCTCGTTCCCTTTCCGACAAATCTTCCGCAAGCGCAAGGACTTCTATTTCCGCATGGCAGAGGCTCGTATGGTAGACAGCGAGAAAAAGATTTTGCAAACCTCCATCGGCAAGATCGACTACGACTATCTCGTGCTGGCTGCCGGTGCTACGACCAACTTCTTCGGCAACAAGAACATCGAGGAGTGGGCTATACCGATGAAGACGGTGCCCGAGGCGATGGGCTTGCGCAACGCCCTGCTCTCCAACTTCGAGCGCGCTCTTACCTGCGCCACTGAGGAGGAACGCCAGGAACTGCTCAACGTCGTCATCGTGGGCGGCGGCGCAACGGGCGTAGAGATTGCCGGCGCGCTTGCAGAGATGAGACGCTACGTCATACCGTACGACTACCCCGACATGGACTCGTCGCTGATGCACATATACCTCATCGAGGCAGGCGACCGCCTGCTTGCCGGACTCTCGCAGAAGTCGTCGCAAAAGGCGTACGAGTTTCTGAAGAGCATGGGCGTAGACATACAGTTCGGCAAGATGGTGACCGACTATCGCGACCACAAGGTAGTCATGAAGGACGGCACCGAGATACCTACACGCACGTTCCTCTGGGTGTCGGGCATCAGAGCCAACGCCATGCCCGGCATCGACGAAAGCCACTTGGGTCGCGGTTTCCGCTTCAAGGTTGACGAATACAACCGCATACCGGGTGTCGAAGATGTGTTCGCCATCGGCGACCAGTGTCTGCAGACCTCCGATGCTGCATACCCGAACGGACATCCGCAGGTGGCGCAGGTGGCTATACAGCAGGCGAAGAACCTCGCCAAGAACCTCAAGCTAATCGACCAGGGCGCAGACAGCAACGCTCTCACCGCATTCCACTATAAGAACCTCGGCTCGATGGCTACCATCGGACGCAACAAGGCGGTCGTAGAGATAGGCAAATTCCGCAGTCAGGGCTTCTTCGCCTGGGTGCTGTGGCTCGTCGTCCACCTGCGTTCTATCCTCGGCGTGAAGAACAAGATGATGGTGCTGCTCAACTGGCTCTGGAAGTATGTCAGCTACAACGACTCTATCCGCATGATCACCTACGCCACAAAGCCGCGCGAAGTGGAAGAGCGCATGAAGCGCGAGCAGACAACGCACCTCGGCAAGGACTTGATGGAGTAAAACATTACATAAAAATAGGCTGGCATACAACGCAACGACAGCGTTTGTCTCCAGCCTATTTGCTTTTTATATCCCAACCGCACGTTGGTTATCCGATTACCGCAGCGTGGGCACATCATTACCGCAGCGTGGCTATTTTTTTAAGACTACTACGTTTAACCAAAGCAATAAACATAACTATCGGCTGTTTTTGGAACAAAAAATTGGTAGTAAACGAAATAATGAGTAGATTTGCAAAAACATCAGTAACATAAAGCAACAAGATAATGGCATCGACTACATTAAAGGAAAATACACAGACGAGCGTTTCTAAACCTCTCTTTGGTCCTGCATCAATAGACGAAGCTATAAAAAGAGTGGGAAATGCAGAAAAGCTAAGTGGCACAACACTTGAAGATTTCGTAGCAGAACTCAAAAACGAACAATTATGGTAAACCTCATTCTACTCGCGCTACCATAAAAACTCAGCGTTGCGACTGGAAGATACCCGTCAAGGCTGGAAGATAGGCTGGCATACAACCCGTTTCTGAGATTATCTGCCAGCCTTTATAGTATTAATAATGTGATTTTAGAACTTGTTGATAAACAATATTTTGTATTTTTGCGTCACTTAATATTGGGTGACGCAATGACGAAGCTAGGAAAAAGAGTGTTGCCACGCTACTACAACAACATTGCCACGCTACCGAAACAACATTGCCACGCTACCGCAACTTCATTGTCGCAGCGTGGCAACAACCTATGTTTAGGTATCAACCTAATTTAAAAGAAATGCTGAGGTTGGAAGATAAATTGTTTAGACTGAAAGATAACCAGCCATAAGCTGGAAGATAGGCTGGCAGATAACCCGTTTATGAGATTATCTGCCAGCCTTTATAGTGTTAATAATGTGAGAGTTACGGCGATGCTGGAAGATATGGTGGATTTTTTCAGCTACACTACTTATCTTGGAGTAATAAGGTGAAATAATCCACTTTTGAGAGGTTGTTGCATTTTTTGCAACAACCACATTTGTATTCTTGCAGCCTGTTCTCATTCGTGAACTGTTGCATTTATTGCAATAGTTGGTAGGTCATTGTTTCCCTCTCAGCTCCGCTATCAAGTCGTTAACAATATACGTGTCGCTCATCAGATGCAGCCCGAGGTCTTTGTCGTGAAGCATACGACAGACGTCAGAACCATAGAATATCTGCAATGCTCTGTCTGTTGATATATGCAGAGTATCAGCTAACTGCGCAATGATACGTGCTATTTTGTTCCATAATAGGCTGCATCCTTGTCGGTGAGAATAAGGAGAGGGGCAAGGTGCTTAATTCAACGGCGACGTTCCGCAAGGTGTACGCGAAGCTGAAGGCTGCGGACGAGAGAGGCGAACAGATTTGGGTAACAATAGAATAAGGAGGTGCAGATGGATATAAGGGGAATACTGATGCTGCTGAACTGCATCATCTTGGGAGCGACAACGCTCTTTATCTTCTACAAGGCAGCTCGATATGGTAGATGAAGGCTACGACGAGATTAAGCGAAACCGACAAGGTGCTATCGGATGGTTTATCACGGCTATATTCGTAGGCGTTCTTGCGCTGCCCGTAATGGTGCTGCGAGAGGTGTATCAATGGAAGCGGTACAAGCTGCCGAGTATTGAGTGGGATGACATTTGCCGCTATGGATTTACTATTGTCATCGGCTCCATGCTGCACGTGCTCTTGCTTGTTGTGGTTACGCCATCTTCTTGTTGACAGCACAGGCAAAAAGGTCAAATAAAAAGCCGCTCCCATTCCTCACGAATGAAAGCGGCCCAACTTTTAATACTTTACAGATATATGACTAAGAGCCATATTCTTGTCTGCAAAGGTACGATATTTTTTTTGTTTTTACAACTGAAGACACAAATTCACACAAAAACTATTCTACTTTCTGCCAAACCCATGCCGACTGCGCGTTACTTTCGTTGTAGAATACTATTTCCTCTTTATCTCTTACATAAATATACGAGCGCGAGCCTGTTCCGGGTGTGAGGAAGATGTCGAAAGCTACGTGGCCGTTCTTTGTGGAACAAGTGGTGGTGATGTCTATGTCTATTTTGGGAGCCGTAAACCTAACCTTACCCTTCTTTCCCACCGTCATGGTGAATTTAGCGGCTGTTCCGTCCGACGCATATCCCGTTACCCACCATGTGCCTATGAGGGCACCGTCGTGGTCGGAAGCGTCGGAGTAGTCTACTATTTCGTCCCGCCAGCTGCGAACGTTCAGTTCGTGCTCGTCACCGTTAGGAGCCGTAGCCCTGATTTCCTTGACGTTTGTTAGCAGCTCGTTTATTGTGAGCGATCCGTAAAGGATGGAGTTCCAGTCGAAGCCCTCGTATGCACCCGTCGTGAATGTGGTGACGAGCTTGCCGTCCGCTACAGCCCACGTACCGAAGAAGTTTGACTCTGCCCATGTGAGCGACCCCGACGTTACGCCGCCGCTGCTCATACAAGTTACCAGTCGGTTGCGGTAGAAGCGGAACTCGCTGCGCTTGTTGTTGTCCAGATACCATTTATACCCCGTGACGTATTCCTCCACACGCTTCTCACTGAACGTGCCGTCGTCGTCGTCGCTGCTGCAACTGCCCATACTTACACACGCTGTCGTCATCATCGCTAACAGCAGCATCATTCTAAAAGTTTTCTTCATACATTAATATTTTTATACGTTAGTACTTTCGTAGGTTTATATATTTTGTTTTCTGTCATTTAATGTTTTATAATACCGTCATCACAAGATTGGCAACCCTTACAGCTTCATGCGCTCGCTCGTCACCGACGACCTCAAGGTGATGCTCGCCGGCAACGACATCACGGGTGGCGTAGTGGCTGGCGGTGGTTCCACAGGTGGCGGTGGTCAGAAGCCTGGCGGCGAACTGGAGCCGTAACGGTCGCTAAGCGGAAAAACTTAACATTCCCCACGGTAGGCACACGAGGCTTGCCGTGGGATTTTTTTATTCTTCGGGCAGCAGCACTACGCCAACGCGGACTTTTGCTCCACAATGAGGGCAGAAGGTGGTGGTGTTGACGGTGGTTTGCGTGTCCTCTTGTGTATTGTTTTCTTTCTCCGCTTGCTCTTTTTGGGTGAAAGGCAATGTCGTTTCTTCCTCGTCGGTTGAGAAGAACATATCGCGAGGGTCTATATCGAGAGCCATTGCTATGCGATATATAGATGCTGTTGTAAGCGATTTATTGCGTAAAAACTGTGACATCGACTGCGAACTCACGCCGCAGGCTTCAGCAAAAGCGTTTGTGCCTAAACCTAACTTCTGCATGAGCTTGCGAAGATTAACTTCTGATTTTGGTCTTTTTTCTGTTTTCATAATCGAACGGATGTATAATATCATTTGTTATATGTCTGCAAAGGTAATATTTTTATTTAGTTATACAAAATTTTTAGTGATAAATATATTAATTTCCGGAAAAACAAGTGACTTTAGTGGATTTTTGATGCTTTTGATGGGATATTTTGATGTTAAATCGTATTGTTGAATTATTATTTCACTCCTATAAATAGTTTATAATCAATACCTTAACAGACATATTGCTCTGCAAAAGCACGCCCAAAAGGAGAACCTAAATAATTGATAATTAGAGCAATCGCATCCCTAAACTCCACCCCGAAACCTTGATTCGGAAGCGAGACTGCCCGCCGCGCTGAGGAGCCTCGTGCGTGCCCGCCTTGGTGCTCGGCTGGATATATGCCACCGACACGAGGACACCACGAGGACACCACGAGCCACCACCACGAGGACACCACGAGCCACCACCACCACGAGGACACCAGAAGCACCACGAGCCACCACCTCCACGAGGACACCACGAGGACACCAGAAGCACCACCACGAGGACACCACGAGCCACCACCTCCACGAGCACACCACCACCACGAGAACACCACGAGCCACCACGATTTTATATATATAAGGTGTAATTATAGGTTTATTTGCAAAAATATGTTTAATAAATAGTCTATTTGTTTAGAAAGGTTAAAAGCAAATGAAAATATAAATTTTTTAATGATTTTATTTGTGTTTTACAAACATTTTTATTACCTTTGCACTCGTAAAACAAAAACAAATAATTTTTAGATCTGGTGGCAACAGCAATTCAGCATTTTTAACATGAACAAAAAAGAAACAAAAATTTTATTAGCATTGGCAGCTATAGCAATAGCTAATAAAGACGGTTTTACGGTTAACGCTGCGAATTTACAGCCTGTCAAAAGTGGTTACGCCGTTGCTGTAGCTGAGACACAAAATTCTTTTGGTCTTGAGGGCCGTCCAACATAACTATATCCTTTCGTATGATTTAAACTGCAAATTATAGTATTTGCTTTTCCATTTATTCCTTTTCCCAATTTTTCAGAGCCTCAACGACATCGTTCGCTACGGCTTCGCGGCTCTCGGTATGCAAAGTGTCGTAACAATCCTGTATGAGGCTTTTGATAAGCCCCACCTTCTCCAGTCGCCTACGCATCTCCGACGGCGATATATTCATTTTCTGCGCAGAAGCCTCGATAGCCAACACCGTAAAGGCGAGGCGGTCGAACTCAGGTGTCTGTATCATTGTTTCCATTGTGAGCAATACTTGATTTTGGAATACAAATATATAGTTTTTATCTGATTTTTCAAAGCAGATAAAGCCATATTTTCATCTTTATTTCGTAACTTTGCATTTGTGGCAAAGAATTGTTGGTCATTAGCTCTAAAAAGCATGGCACACAACATCATTGCACATGACATCGTTGGTAAAAAACAAAGCATTCGCTATTATTTCGCGTTCAGCCAAAAGCCTCGGAAACTTATTGGATGGAAATAACGTAACAGAAATAATTGTGATAAGGCATTCGGTATGGAGTGCCTTAGTCTACTATGTAATAGAAATGCATCTCGCCATAGGCGTGGTGTATTCTTTATTAGTAGACTGAGGTTTCCATTCCGAGGCTGCCTCATAGCTGAACGCAATAAGGAGCATCACGCCCTTTTTGCGTCTTGGCGTGATTGATAGTTCGTGCTCATAATTCACATAACCATCAATCTTATACGTTTATGGCAAAAAGAAGCATAGACAAGGCAAAAGCTGCCAAGAAAGACGAATTCTACACCCAACTTGAGGACATCAATAACGAACTACGCCATTATCGTGAACATTTTCGCGGCAAGACGGTGCTGTGCAACTGCGACGACCCACGCATAAGCAACTTCTTCACTTACTTTGCATACAACTTCGAGTTTCTTGGATTGAAGAAGCTTATAACCACTTGCTACAAGAATCAAGACATGGATCTCTTCAGCCAAAACAAAAGCGAACAGGCTGTGTTTCTCGTGTATGAAGGCGACAAAAACGGCAACAGTATTCCCGACGCTGAGGAAATAGGGGTAAAACCACTTAAAGGTGATGGTGACTTTCGCAGCAAGGAATGTATTGAGCTGTTGAAAGAGGCCGACATTGTGGTGACCAATCCTCCTTTCTCGTTGTTTAGGGAATATATAGGACAGTTGATGGAGTATGGAAAAAAGTTCTTGATAATTGGACATCAAAATGCTTTGTCATATAAAGAAATTTTTCCTTTGATAAAAGGAAATAAAATGTGGCTTGGATTTGGATTCAAAGGAAACTCTGGACATTTTATTTCTGCGTATGAGGATACTGCTACTGCTGGAGACCACAGGAAAGGTATGATTAGAGTTTCTGGCGTAACTTGGTTCACCAACCTCGATTATAAAGAACGCCACGAAAACCTCATTCTTTACAAGACCTATTCTCCCGAAGAATATCCTCGATATATCAATTATGATGCCATTGAGGTTTCAAAGACAGAGTTGATACCTTGTGATTATGATGGAGTAATGGGAGTGCCAATCACATTCATGGACAAATACAATCCTGACCAATTCGAGATTATAGGCATAGGCAATGGTGGAGAGCTTGGCGTGGAATGTGGAGTTAGCGCCAATCTGACGGCAGAGCAATGCGCCGCATTGTTCCGTGAGGACAAGAGTTTCCGCAAAGGCAAGTTGTGCTATCGTAATGACAAGGGCAAGCTTGTTGGTTGCTATGCCAGAATACTTATAAGAAAAAGAGCATGACTTACCGTACCATAAAATTCAACTTATGAACATCGAACTAAAATCAATCGCAATACGCGACCTTATATCCGGTTACACCAACGACCCCAATAATGGAGTTTATGGTTATCATGGCAAACTGAACATACGCCCACCCTACCAGCGTGAGTTTCGCTACGACTTGAAACAGCAGCAAGCCGTTATAGAAACTATCTTGAAAGGCTTTCCGCTCAACATAATGTATTGGAGCGTTGTGGGGGATGGTAGTTATGAAATGATAGACGGACAGCAACGTACACTGTCCATCTGCGAATACTACCAACATGCCTTCAACATTGTCGACAAAGACCGCCCCATATTATATTTCGACAATCTCACAGATAAAGAAAAACAGCATTTCCTCGACTACGAGTTGACAGTGTATTTCTGCACAGGCACTGACAAAGAGAAACTCGACTGGTTTCGTGTCATCAACATCGCAGGTGAGCGTCTGCTTGACCAAGAATTGAGAAATGCCGTGTATGTAGGACCTTTCGTCACGGACGCACGCCGCTACTTCAGCAAGCATGGATGCGCAGCATACAAGGTAGGCAGCGACTATATGACAGGAAAATTAGAGGAGCAGGCATACTTGGAAACCGCCTTGAAATGGGCGGCACGCCATGACGGAATAGTAGACAACACACCTGTAGACAAATATATGGCAATCCATCAGTACGACCATAACGCTTATAAGCTATGGGCATATTACCTACAGGTCATAACATGGGTAAAGTCTACTTTCCTCAAATACCGCAAGGAGATGAAGGGACTTGACTGGGGAGAGATGTTTGATGAGTTCGGCAGTGCAGATTACAACACAGACAAACTTGAACAGCAGATACATGACCTCATGGAAGATGACGAGATAATGAAGAAATCGGGCATTTACCGCTATGTATTGAGTAAGGACCTACGCGACCTTAGTTTTCGCACCTTCGACAAAAAACAAAAAAGAGAAGCTTATGAACGCCAAAAAGGCATTTGTCCGCATTGCGGCAAGCACTTCGAGTTGGAAGAAATGGAGGCTGACCATATAAAACCATGGCATGACGGTGGCACTACCATCGCAGAAAACTGCCAAATGCTTTGCCGCAACTGTAATAGAGTAAAAGGTGGCAAATGAATGACATTTAGGCAAACCTCCCCCATTTACAAAAAATCCTCCATAATCCGCAGCCGGACTATGGAGGATTTATTATTTTAAACAGATAAGACTATCAATTACTTCTTGTTCAGTGCGAGGTCGATAGCAACGGCGATAGCTACAGAAGCACCTACCATCGGGTTGTTACCCATGCCGAGGAAGCCCATCATCTCTACGTGAGCAGGTACTGAAGAAGAACCTGCGAACTGAGCGTCAGAGTGCATACGACCGAGTGTATCGGTCATACCGTAAGAAGCAGGACCTGCTGCCATGTTGTCCGGGTGGAGTGTACGGCCTGTACCGCCACCAGAAGCAACAGAGAAGTAAGGCTTACCTGCGAGGATACGCTCCTTCTTGTATGTACCAGCTACCGGGTGCTGGAAACGTGTCGGGTTTGTAGAGTTACCTGTGATAGATACGTCTACGTCCTCGCTCCAGTTGATAGCAACACCCTCGCGAACGTCGTTAGCGCCGTAGCAGTTAACCTTAGCGCGCGGACCGTCTGAGTAAGCGATGCGGTCTACTACCTTCAGCTCGCCTGTGTAGTAGTCGAACTCTGTCTTAACGTATGTGAAGCCGTTGATGCGGCTGATGATCTGAGCAGCGTCCTTGCCAAGACCGTTGAGGATAACGCGCAGCGGGTTCTTGCGAACCTTGTTTGCCATCTCTGCAATCTTGATAGCGCCCTCAGCAGCTGCGAATGACTCGTGTCCTGCCAAGAAAGCGAAGCACTGTGTCTCCTCGCGGAGAAGACGAGCAGCGAGGTTGCCGTGGCCGAGACCTACCTTGCGGTCGTCAGCTACAGAACCAGGGATGCAGAATGCCTGCAGACCTACACCGATTGCCTCAGCAGCGTCGGCTGCTGTCTTAACGCCACGCTTGATAGCGATGGCTGCGCCTGCAACGTATGCCCACTTTGCGTTCTCGAAGCAGATGCGCTGTGTGTCCTCACACATCTGATAAGGGTCAACACCTGCAGCTTCGCAAATCTCGTTAGCCTCTTCAAGGCTCTTGATTCCCTCAGCGTTGAGAGCGGCAAGAACCTGAGCCTCGCGGCGCTCCTGACTTTCGTAACTTACTTTTCTAATCATAGTTGTGTATCTCCTTATTATTCTTTACGTGGATCAATTGCTTTAACAACACCCTGCTCGGCAGTTGTACGACCGTAAGAGCCAGTGAACTTCTTCACAGCCTCGTTAGCGTCCATACCGTTCTTGATAGCTTCCATCATCTTGCCGAGGTGAACATACTCGTAACCGCAAACCTGGTTGTCCTTGTCGAGGAACTGACGTGTGATGTAGCCCTCTGTGAGCTCCAAGTAGCGTGTACCCTTAGCTACTGTACCGTAGAGAGTACCTGTCTGTGAGCGCAGACCCTTGCCGAGGTCCTCAAGACCAGCACCGATTACGAGACCGCCCTCAGAGAATGCGCTCTGTGTACGTCCGTAAACAATCTGGAGGAAGAGCTCGCGCATTGCTGTGTTGATAGCATCGCAAACGAGGTCAGTGTTCAGAGCCTCGAGGATTGTCTTGCCCGGGAGAATCTCAGAAGCCATAGCTGCTGAGTGAGTCATACCGGTGCAACCGATAGTCTCAACGAGAGCCTCCTGGATAACGCCGTCCTTAACGTTCAGAGACAGCTTGCAGGCACCCTGCTGCGGAGCACACCAACCCACACCGTGAGTATAGCCAGAAATATCCTTAATCTCCTTGGCATAGATCCATTTTCCTTCCTCAGGAATTGGAGCCGGTCCGTGGTTAGGACCCTTTGCGACAACGCACATGTTGTCTACTTCTTTTGAATAAATCATAATCGGTTATAATAATTTAAATTATTAATGTGTAAAGTCTTTTCTACGAAAGCGGCATAAGCTTTTACATCTCACACCCTTTACGCTTACAAAATTACAAAAAAAGAATTATACTATACCTATTTTGAGGTATTTTTTTGTTTTCATTTCACGAATTATTCATTATTTGTTTTTTGTTTGCACAATGGAACATCTACAATGCCGGCATTGCTTTTTATTAATATCCAGGGTTTTGCGCGAGATTAGGGTTCAGTTCGCGTGCTTTTTCCGGTATCGGGAACACTATGGTGTATCGCTTCTTGTCGGCGGCTGACGGTGTGTGGATGTCGTACGGCTCACAGTAGGTGCCGAAGCGTATCATGTCCTGTCGGCGCCAGCCTTCCCACACGAGTTCTAAAAGACGTTCGTCGAGGATGTTCGCGAGTGTGGCTGCAAGCGAGGGCATTCCGGCACGCGAGCGCACGGCGTTGAGTTGCTCGTCGCCCGACTCTCCGTTTCTCACCTTTGCCTCTGCCTTCATCAGCAGCACGTCGGCGTATCTGTAGAGCACGATGTCGTTGTCGGGCATACGTCCGTCGGAGTAGGCTGTGCGGTCTACCTCATACTTCTTCATGCGTGCTCCTGCCGTCTCGATGTATTTGCTTGCCGTGAGGTTCTGCTCGACGGCTAGCGGCATGTACTGGAGCGGTGTGCCGTCGTCGAGGGTTACATACTTGCCGTCAACCTCCACCCTACCCGTGTAGAAGTTAAGTTCGAGGCGTGTGTCGGGCGAAGCTGTGCCGTAACCGTTTACAGCCATGGTGTGCAGCGTGGCGCAGGTGCCGTTCTCGGAAGCTCCGCCGTATGCACCGCCGTGTGCGTAATGGCGCGAGCGGAACAGATAGTGGAACTCGTTCAGATATAGCATCTTGTCCAACGGAATGGTGAAGATGTTCTCCTTCGAGTTTTCGTTGTGCACGGCGAAGTTGCTTGTATAGTCGCTCTCGAGCGAATATCCGGCGGCTGCAATCAGGTCGCAGTAGTGGACGCAAGTCTGCCATGCGTTCTTCTGTGTGCCGTCGATGTTGAACATTATCGTCTTGCCGTCGGGCCGTGACGCGTCGGTCCAGTTGTTGTCGGTGTACACTTCGGCGTTGAGGGCGAGTTTGGCAAGCAGGAACCATGCCACCGGACGCGTCACCCTACCGTAATAGTTGCCTTGCAGATTGCTGTGCTCAAGGGGCAGAAGCGGCGCCACGGTCTGCAGCTCGTTCACGATATAGCCGAACACTTCGCTGCGCTCACTCTGCCGTATGTCGGCTGTCTTTTGCGCTGTCGACTCAAGTACGGGTATGCGTCCGAACATGTCCATAGCATAATAGTAGAACATGGCTCTAACGGCTCTCACTTCCGCCTTGTACTCGTCACGCTGCCGGTCAGTAAGCAGCGCCTTGTACTGGTCTATCGTCTCCAACGACTTTGTGGAGAGCACGATAACCTTATAGAGATATTTCCAGACGTTGTACAGATCGGTGTCGGTGGCAGTCCATGTATGTTTGTACATGTTTTCCCAGAGTCCGCCGTCATACCAGTTGCCGCCGCGTATGGGCATGATAGCCTCGTCGGTGGTCAGCGTGTTGTAGTCGTATATGCCGCGGCATGTGCCCTGCAAGCCTTCGCCCTCCTCGTGTGCACCGATGTAGTTGTACAGCGAAGCTACGGCGTTGACGTACAGGCTGTTGGCAGAGTCGTAAATATTATGCTCCGGTATCTGGTCCTTTGGTGTTTCGTCGAGACAACTCGTCAGCGAGAGCAAAAGTGCGAGAACAGAAAATGCGAGGAATTTATGTTTCATAGTCATTAATCGTTACGTTTGTGAAAACATTTCGGGCTGTTTTAGAACTGCACGCTCACTCCTATGGAGTAGGTTCGATAGGTAGGATAGCAGCGCTTGTCGTCGATGCCCATTGACGAGTTGACAACATACGAGTTGATCATCGGTGTCAGTCCGCTGTACGACGTGATGGTGGCGAGGTTGTTGACGCTGCACGACACACGCAACGAGCGCACTATGTTGCTCTTCACCGGCACGTTGTAGCCTACGGTGAGATACTCGAAGTTGAGATAGTCGCCGCGTTCGAGCCAATAGTCGGACACGTTCTGGTCGACGATGTTGCGTTCGGGCGCACCTTTCATCACGTTGTATATCGGGAACGACGACATGTTGTTGTATGCCAATGCCGTACCGTTGAATATCTTGTGTCCGAAGGCTCCGTTCATCTGCAGCGACATATAGAAGTTTTTGTAGCGCAGCGATATGTTGGAGCCGAGCGTTGCCTTCGGCGTGGCTTGTCCGCAGATGCGTCGGTCGCCACCGTCGCCGAAGTCGATGGTGCCGTTGCGGTCGAGGTCTTCTATCCTATACTTCATTGTGCCCTGCTCGTCCTTGTAGAGTCCGGTGCAATGGGGCAGATAGAACACACCCAAGGGTTGTCCTACAATCTGGTAGAGCACATGGTTGTTGTCACCGCCGTTCTGACCGGCTCCGTCAATGGAACCAATGGCTGTGATGTTGGCAGCCGACATATTCATGCCGTTATAGTTGCCGGAGAGCGACAGCAACTTATTCTTCTGGAACGAGAGGTTCATGCTCACGTTCAGGTCTATATCCTTTGTCTGCACCGGGGCTATAGAGAAACCTATCTCAAGACCTTGGTTTGACATAGAGCCAATGTTTGCCAACAGTTTGTCGTAGGCGAACGGCGGCACGGGCACGTCGTATGAGTAGAGCATGTCGGTGGTCTTAGAGTAATAGTATTCGGCGGTAAGCATAAGGCGGTTGTGCCACAGTCCGATCTCGCCACCAACATTGAACGTCGACTTTGTCTCCCATTTCAAGTCGGGGTTGTTGTTGCGTATGGTACCGAGCGTCACGGTTGGCGTGTTGTTGACGGGTACGATGCCCGTCTGCTGCACGTTGTTCATTGTGGTATAGGCGGATATGCCGCCCAGATTGCCCGAGCGTCCGTAGCCTGTGCGCAGTTTCAGAGTATTTATTCCGTCGAAACGGCTTAAGAACTGCTCTTTCTTGACGTTCCATTCAGCCGAAACCGAGGGGAAGAATCCCCACGTGTTGTTGTCGCCCACCATAGACGAACCGTCGCCACGCATAGTGAGCGTCAGTTTATACTTATTATATAATGTATAGGAGGCGTTTGCCATGACCGACGCCAGCGACTGGTCTTCGTAGATGCTGCCCGTAGCGCCATAGGGACGCGACGCAGTGGCTCCGATGTTGTCGTATCCGAACTCGTTTGTTGTTATGCCCTTGGCGCGTGTCCAGAATGCGGTGCGCTCCAGGTAATGGTATTCGGTGGAGAGTCCGGCTGTCAACGAGTGGCTGCCCCAGGTATGGGCATAGTCGAGCGAGACATTGCCGAGATACTCCTGTTTCTTGAACTCGCCACGATATACGTTGCCCTGCGCCCACACCCATGTGGGGCAGAACTCTGAGTTTTCGTTTGAGGTGTACGAGTAGCTGCCGAATGCCGACAGATTGAGCGAGGGCGCAAGCTTATAGAGCAGTCGCATATGGGTGTTGAAGTACATCTCCTTCTGGTCGCTACGCTCGGCAAGCACGGCAGAAGGCGGATTGATACGATATGCAGAACCGTTCTTTGTCCAGTTGCCGTTGGCATCGCGACCGGCAGGATAAGTAGGGTTCTGACAAGCAGCAGAGTAGAACAGCATCTGCGGGTCGAAGATGTCGTTGTTCTTGTACGTAGAGCCGAACACACCGAAGTCGCCGACGAGACGGTTGTCGAAAGCATGCTGCGTAACATCAATCTTTGCCACAAAATTGTTGTAGTCCTTGGTCTTTATGATGGTGTTATGGTCGATATAACCGAACGACGCACGATAGTTCGACTGTTCGGAGCCACCGCTGAAAGCCAAATAATGGTTCTGTACGAAGCCGGTTCGGGTGATTACGTCGTAGAAGTTGTTTTTGTATCCGCCGTTGTTGGCGTACACCCCGAGGCGTTTGGCTGTAGCGAGATACTCGTCAGCCGACAGCATGTCGAGTTTCTTTGACATGGCTTCCAGTCCGATGTTTGTCTCGTAAGAAATTTGGAACCCTTTGCCTGTGCCCCTCTTTGTCTTCACCTCTATAACGCCCGATGCACCGCGCGATCCGTAGAGTGCGGTCTCTGCGGCATTCTTCAGCACAGAGAAGCTCTCGATGTCGGCAGGATAAATGGTGGAGAGCGTGGCGATGTCGCTTGTCACGCCGTCGATGATGACGAGCGGGTCGTTGCCTCCGACTATAGACGTGGTTCCGCGCACTCGCACCGACGAGAGCTGCGCCATACGGTCCATGCCGTTCGACGTAACGTTAACACCGGCTGCATTGCCGTTCAACACGTCGAGGGCATTGTTTACGATACCTTTGTTCTGTACCTTCAGGTATGTGGGGATTGTGTCGCGCTGCACGTTCAGCTCCTGCACCTGAGCAGTGGCAGATGCAGGCATCAGCAGCGACATGGCTGTCGCAGCAAGTAAGTATTGGTATGGTTTCAGGTGTCTCATCATCTGTTCGTAGTATATTTATGTTCTCAGTGAACTGTTCGGTTTTGTGCCGCTAAATTACAAATTATTCTGCAATCAGGCAAATAGACATTAGTACTGTTATCACTGTAGAGCTATTTTTATGTTAAACATGATGTAATATTTTGCCAATCAGACAATAATAGGTAACTTTGCAGAAGTTCTATTATACAACAAATCAATTTCTTAATTAAAAACAATGAAACAACTTTTACGTAACGTAAGCGCACTGATAGCTTTGCTTCTTGTCAGTGTGTTGGGCATTGTTGATGCTAAAGCAGAGACAATTACCCCCCAACTGGTAACGACGTATGCCTGTTGAGTTCGCTCGACCTGACTACTGTCACTTATTTCAACGACGATAATAAGAACAAGGTGTATGCCGACAAGGCTACGTTTGGTACACCGCTTATTATAGCCGGCAACACCTACACAACGGGTGTTGGCACACATGCTCCTTCAAAATTTGTGGTGAAGGTGAATGGTGCCAAAAGTTTTCACGCTATTTTCGGTATTGATGCAGCAGCGCCTACCCAGGCTAAGCACGGCATCGTTGACTATACCGTCACTACTTACAACAGCAGCAAGCAGGCTACAACAGTGAAGAGTGGCACTATCAATGTCAACGACGCTACCGGCACAACGATTGATGTTGACCTTACTGGCGCAGTGTATCTTATTCTCAACTTCGACAAGGGCGAAGAGGCATGGGGCGACCACGTGGATCTCGGCGACGCTTACTTCAAGTACGCTGGCACAGCTCCGCAGCTCATCAACGAGTCGGACATGTGGCAGGGTGGCTCTAACGTAGTCACTATCCCCGACGCTCCTTTGGGTCAGGAATACATCCGTCTGTCTTCTCTCGAAATAGAAAAGACCAAGTGCGGTTGGGAGAACCACACTCCGAAGAAGGACAAGAGCATCGACGGCAACAAGATCACCGTCGGTGGTAAGGTGTACGAGAGCGGAGTGGGCACACACGGACCGTCGCAGATTATCATCAAGCTCAACGGATCGGTAACCGACTTCTACACCGTGCTCGGCGTTGACGACGAGGTGAAGGAGGCAGGCAACTTCGATTATCATGTTTACGTAAAGGCTGAAGGTGGTGCTACAGAGGATGTGGCTAAGGGTACTATCAACCGCTTCTCGAACCAGTCGGTAGACATCCACGCTGACAACCTCAGCGGTTGGAAGTATCTATATCTTGAGACTTCGAACGGCACTGACGGCACTAACACCAGCGACCATGTCGACTGGGCTAACGCTTATCTCGTGTTCCAGGATCAGAACTCTACACGTCCGTGCATCGTGAGCGCAGAGGAACTCACAACAAAGCTCGCTTGTGCTACAACCGTGTTCTCGCAGCCTAACGTTCGCTTCATGCAGAAGGTTCGCTCTACCGTTACCGGTGCTCAGCTCTCTGTAAGCAATCTGCCTGCAGGTCTTACATGGAACGCTGACCGCAATATCGTAGAGGGCGTAGTTGCTGAAGAAGGCGTATATACATATCAGATTAACGTCACGGTAGACGGCGAGACAACATCAGAGGACGTAACGCTCACCGTATCAAACTCTCTGCAGCACCCCGTTCCGTTCATGGGCTGGCTCTCTTGGAACTCGGTTCAGGGCAACATCTCACAGAAAATCATTGAGCAGGCTGTAGAGCTCTTCCAGAACAAGGGTCTGTACGAGTGCGGTTGGAACCACATCATGATGGACGACCTCTGGCAGGGCACACGCAAGGCAGACGGCACACCGCAGCCTAACGCATCACGCTTCCCGAACGGTCTGAAGACTGTGGCAGACTATGTTCACAAGAACGGCATGAAGTTCGGTCTTTATACCGACGCTGCTGACAGAACATGTGCTGGTGCTTTCGGTTCGTATGGCTACGAGACAATCGACGCCAAGACATACGCCGAGTGGGGCGTAGACGTTGTGAAGTGCGACTACTGCTATGCGCCGGACGACGTAGAGACAGCCAAGAAGCGCTACAAGGCTCTTGCTGACGCTTTCGCTGCTGCTGGCAACAACACTATGCTATATATCTGCGAGTGGGGCGTGCGCGAACCGTGGAAGTGGGGTGCTGAGGTAGGCGGACGCTGCTGGCGCATCTCGCAGGACGTACGCGACTGCTGGACAGGTTCTGGTAGCGGTGTAGGCGTTGTGCAGAGCATCGAGGCTATGAAGAACCTCGCTGCTTACCAGGGCGTTAACCGCTTCAACGATTCGGATATGCTTTGCACCGGTCTACACGCTACGGGTAAGTCGTCTAACGACCTCTGCGGTGGCACTGGCGCTGGTATGACCGACGACGAGTATGCTACACAGTTCGCTCTCTGGTGTATGTGGTCTTCGCCGATGGCTCTGTCGTTCGACCCGAGCAAGAACACCCTCACCGATGCCGACTTCAAGCTGCTGCGCAACAAGGAGCTTATCGCTCTCAACCAGGACCGCATGGGACAGCAGGGCGACCTCATCTCTGAGGCTGACAACCTCGTTGTCTTCGCTAAGGACTGCGAGAACGGTGACGTGGCTCTCTCTGTAACCAACATGTCAAGCTCTGAGAAGCAGGCTACATTCGACTTCACAGCTATTCCGGCTCTCGACCCGACAAAGACTTACACCGTTCGCGACGTGATGGAGAACGCTGAGGCAGGCGAGGCTACAGGCACATTCACAACCGATGTGCGCAAGCACGCTACACGTGTGTTCCGTCTGGCTGAGAAGAAGGTGGTTGACGGCGTAGCTTCTACGGTTGCTGCAAAGGATTTCAGCATTGTTGCTGGCAAGAACTGCGTTAAGATCAGTATGCCGGAGACTGCAGGACTCGCAAAGCGCATCCTCGTGAGCGACTTTGAGGGACGCGTTGTTGGCGGACTCACCACTACTGCCGACAAGGCAAAGGTGGAACTCGCAAAGGGTACATATCTCGTCACTGTAGTATGCAATGCTCAGGTTACAACCGTGAAGGTGCAGATCTAATGCTACACGCATAGAATACCACTTATACATTTATATATAAACCGCTCGGATAGGACAGTCGGAAACGACGCCTATCCGGGCGGTTTTTTTGTATGTAACTGTTTCGTAAAAAGCTTGTCAAGGTTTTTCAGCACAGAAGAAACGCTGACGTAACACCGTAGGCGTAACTTTGCACCAGCTAAAAGAAAGTAAAAAAGATGAACAACAGAAACTGTAGTTTGGTGGCAGCGGCGACGCTGCTGATGACTTGCTCCGCAGGGGCTTTCGCCCAGCAGATAAGCGGAACGGTCATAGACAAGAAGAGCAACGAAACTCTTATCGGAGCTGTGGTGTCGGTGGAGGGAAGCAACGCAAAGACTGTGACCGATGCTGACGGCAATTTCGAGCTGAACGGTCTGAAGAATGGAAAGTACACATTAAATATTAATTACGTAGGATACAAACCGCAGCGCATCGAGGGCGTACGCATCAACGACGGCAAGGCTGAGGAAAGAATCAGCGTGGCGCTGCAGCCCGACGAGCAGCAGCTGGGCGAGGTGGTGGTGACAGCCGTAGAGCGTCGCAACACCGAGACGGCTATGGTACAGTTGGCAAAGAACAGTGCGGTGATAGTGAGCAACGTGTCGGCGCAGGAGATAAGCCGAACGCAGGACACGAACGCAGGCGAAGTGGTGCGTCGTGTGCCTGGTGTCAGCCTCATCGACGATAAGTTTGTGATGGTGCGCGGTCTCTCGCAGCGCTATAACAACGTATGGGTGAACGGCGGAGCTGTGCCCAGTTCGGAAGCCGACTCAAGAGCGTTCTCGTTCGACATCATCCCCAGCCAACAGATAGATAACCTGACAATCGTAAAGTCGCCGTCGGCGGAATATCCAGCCGACTACTCCGGCGGGTTCATCATAGTGAACACGAAGGAGATTCCCGACGCAAACTCGCTAACCTTTTCAGTCGGTGGCAACTGGAACTCTGCCACCGTTTTTAAAGACTTCTCTTATTCAAAAGGTTCCGCCACCGACTTCCTTGGCTTCGACAACGGCAAGCGCAGTCTGCAAGGCGGCATAAACGCTCGGCTAAACCCGCTGACGGGAGCCGACGGCAAACCCGTGGGCAACAATCTGTACAGCCTGACGGACAACAAACTGAACAACGACTGGCTTGTAAGGCAGCGCAAACCCATGGGCGACCTGAAACTTGCGGCAAGCATGAGCCGCAAATGGAGCCTCGACGGAAACAAACTGGGTATGCTCGCAGCGGTCAACTACACCAACGAGCAGCGCTCGTACACAAATATGCAGAACAACCTCTTCGGCATATACGACGTTACGAACGACCAATCGAACTATCTGCGCCACTCTACCGACGACCAGTACAACACGAACGTGCGTCTCGGCGCAATGCTTAACATGACATTTCTCTCTCGCAACGGTAATCACAAATACCAACTGAAGAACATCTTCAACCAGCTGGCTACGAGCAGATATACCTGGCGCGAAGGTGTCGACGCACAGTCGAACGACGAGCATAGCGCCGAGTACTTCTACCGCAGCCGCACTACTTACAACGGTCAGCTGACGGGAAAGCACACCTTCACCAGCGATGCCCTTGACTGGAGCATCGGGTATGCGTATGCCAACCGTCATCTGCCCGATCGTAGACGCTATCTTCTCAACGACATACAGACTCCGGGCAAGATAGAGTTGCACACGGGCAACGACATCTCGCGCGAATGGACTCAGCTCGACGAGCACATCGTCTCGTTAGGCGTGAACGACAAGCACAACTTCAAATTCGGCTCATGGCAGCCATCGTTGCAGGTGGGCGGCTACGGCGAGTATCGCACACGTACTTACAACACGCGCGCTTTATACTACCAATGGAACCCGTCGATATGCACTCTGCCCTCCGACTTCCAGCAGGGCGACGTGACTCGTCTGCTCAGCGACGAGGCGAATATGGGCTACGACCGTCTGTATATGTTCGAGCAGATGCAGATGCGCAACAATTACCGTGCGCACAACCTCATGGGGGCTGGATATGCTGCCGTAGACCTGCCACTGGGCAAATTGGGCGTACATGCCGGTGTGCGTTTCGAGCATAACGACATGGAGCTGATTTCGAACTCGCGCGACACGGAAAAGAGCGAGCACAGCCGTCACTACCGCACGAACAATTTCTTTCCGTCGCTGAACACTACGTATAAGTTCAACGAGCGTCACCAGATGCGCTTCTCTTACGGCAGAAGCATCAACCGACCGGAATTCCGCGAGGTTTCGCCGTCGGTTTACTACGACTTCGACCTTGCGAGCGACGTGCAAGGCAACACCGAACTGCGCAGTTGCTACATAGACAACATCGACTTGCGCTACGAGTTCTACCCGTCGCGAGGCGAATCGATATCTCTCGCTGCATTCTACAAGCATTTCGACTCGCCTATCGAGTGGACATACACCGTAGCCGGAGGCACCAACCTCATCTACTCGTACAAGAACGCGCAGAGTGCAAACAACTACGGCTTGGAGCTTGATATACGCAAGAATCTCGGCTTCATCGGACTGCCCGACTTCAGTTGGTCGTTCAACGGAGCACTCATAAAGAGCCGTGTGGAGTTTGCGAAAGGCTCGAAGGAGGAGAACAGACCGATGCAGGGTCAGTCGCCTTACCTCATAAACACGGGCATCTTCTACAAGAATGCCAAGCAGCAGCTCGACATCGCCCTACTCTACAACCGCATCGGCAAGCGCATCATCGGCGTAGGACGCAGCGAAGGCTCGGCGGCGAGTGACGACAACGCTCGTGTTCCGCACAGCTACGAGATGCCGCGCAACACTATCGACCTCTCGGTGAGCAAGAAGTGGGGCGAGCATTGGGAACTAAAGCTCAGCGTGCGCGACCTGCTTGCGGAACGTGTCTACTACAAGCAGTTTGCCAACGTGAAGTATGCCGACGGCAGAAAGACAGAGAAGGAGGAAGTGGCACGTTGCTACCGCCCGGGACGCAACATCGGAATTTCGGTAATTTGTAATTTGTAATTAGTAATTTATAATTGGTAACAAGTAATTAGAAACAAGTTTATTTAATTCACATATTTATGAACAAGAAGTATCTTTTAGGATGCCTCAGCATCCTCGCAGCAACCGCAACACTCGGCAGCTGCACCGACGACAACAATGAGGGCAACACAACTACGGGCTACGTCTGGACCACAGACGGCGGACTGAAGGCTTGCAACCAGCTGCTCTTCAACGAGCAGGGCAAGGACGATGCCAATGGAACGGTGATCGGCAACGGCGACCAGGAGTTTGTCTTCACCGGCAAGCAGACACTTAAGAAAGGAACATACACGCTGAAAGGCTGGGTGTATATAGCTTCGGGCGCTGAGCTCACCATCGAGCCGGGCACCGTCATCAAGGGCGACAAGACTACAAAGGCGGCTCTCATCGCTGAGCGCGGCGGCAAGCTCATCGCTCAGGGTACAGCTTCTGACCCTATCGTCTTCACATCAGCACAGCCCGCAGGGAGCCGTCGTCCTGGCGACTGGGGCGGCATCATCATCTGTGGTAAGGCTAAGAACAACCAGAACGAGATGCAGATAGAAGGTGGTCCGCGCACAAAGCATGGCGGCGACAACGACAGCGACAACTCGGGTGTTCTGAGCTATGCCCGTATCGAGTTCGCAGGCAATCCGTTCAAGGCAGACCAGGAGATTAACGGTTTGACTCTTGGTTCGGTTGGTTCGGGCACAAAAATCGACCACGTGCAGGTGTCTTATTCTAACGACGACTCGTTCGAGTGGTTCGGCGGTGCTGTCAACTGTAAGTACCTCATAGCATACAAGGGTTGGGACGACGACTTCGACACAGACAACGGCTTCTCGGGCAAGGTGCAGTTCGGTCTGTCGGTACGCGACCCGCGACTTGCCGACCAGAGCCAGAGCAACGGCTTCGAGAGCGACAACTGTGCCGACGGTGCGCAGCTTACTCCGTACACTACTGCCACATTCTCTAACATCACGTTCGTTGGTCCGAAGGCTGCAGCCGACTTCCTCAACGACAAGTCGTACATCACCGGCGGCGACTACTTCCCGAACAACGGATCGGGTCTTGGCAAGTTCCAGTCGGCTATGCAGATTCGCCGTTCTTCTCGTCTCAACTGCGTGAACTCTGTGGCTACCGATTGGCCTATCGGTCTTATCATCGATGGTGAGAAGGGCAACACCGTAGAGCAGGCTAACGCCGGCACACTCAACCTCAAGAACATATACTTTGCTAACATGGACGTTGTGGGCACGGATGCCAACAAGTGCTACGAGGACAAGGAGTACGACTTCAAGACAAAGTCGGTGAAGGCAGACAGCGAGATGTCGTTCTCACACCGGTTCTTCGCTCAGCAGGACGGCAACAAATACTTCGCCGACAAGTCGCAGCTGATGCTCACCGACGGTAAGGGTGTAGGTGTTCCGTTCATGCCGCAGGCTGGCAGCAAGTTATTTGGTGCACAGAACTTCGCAGGACTCGACTCTTGGTTCGAGCCTGTGACATACATCGGAGCGTTCAATGCTGGTGACAACTGGCTCGACGGTTGGACCAACTTCGACCCGCAGAATGCTAACTACTAAAAGAGTTTAATACACAAAAAAAGACCGGGCGACGTGATGATTCACGCGCTCGGTCTTTTCATTTTATATATACCTAATCTTACTTGTTCGTTACTTTACAACCTTGCGAGCCTTGCCGTTAGAGAGCTTGTTGATAACGATGCCCTTGCGAACGCTATCGGCGTTGAGAGTCTTGCCGTCAACGGTATAAGAAGCGACAACCTTAGCCGGAGCCTCTTCTGTCTTAACGTTCTCTACAGCTGTCTCGTCCTTCTCCAGGTCGAAGTACCATGTTGCGAAGCAGTCCTGCTCTTCATTCAGATCCACATAGCCGAAGCCCTGGAGGTAGCGACCGTCAGGAGTGATTGCTGTAACCTCGTTGAGTTTTTTAGAGTCCATTGTTGCGAACTCGGTGACTGTGGGATAGAGGTCGGCGAGGAGTTTCACGTCTTTTGTGCCTGCAGGGCAGAGAACGGCTTTGCGGCTCTGGTTGGCGTCTTCAACAAAGCCTACGACTGTGCCTTCGTTGCTGATGCCGGTGGCGTAGTAGTTGTTGTCCATGCCTGCTTCTGGGCAAGTGAGGAGTTCGAGTGTGTCAGCTTCTACGTTATAGCGTGCGATGCGTACACCCTGGTCTTCGTCGTCGTAGCTGAGCATCTTGGTATGGTAGTTTACGGCTATCCACTTGCCATCGGCACTTATGGCTTCAGCGGAGAACTGGTCGTATGGCTGTGAACCATCCAGCTCAAAGGAGCCATCGAAGAAGCGGCGGCTGAGGAGGTTTACTGAATAGGTTTTTTCGTCGCGATTGCGCACCCATACGGCAAGGGGGTATGAGGAGTAGTTGTCAACGACTCCGCCATACAACACTGAACCGTCGGCATTGCTACCGAAGGCGATTGCACCGTTGACCTCGTAGCCTGCCCATGCATCGGAGAGCTCGGGGAGGTACTGCATCTCGCCGTTGACCACGACGTAGGGTCGCTGAACGTATGTGTCGGCATCGTAGGTCACTCCGCCATTGACGGTTCCGTCGGGGGTAGCGAAGTGGACGAGTGAGTGGTCTTTTACGGACTCGTCGAGCAGGGCTGTCATTGAGCCGGTGGCGAAATCGAACTTGGTTGATTTTCCGTAGATGTCGCCATAGCCTACGCCGTCGTTGGTGACGGCGCGGATTGAGGCTTCGTCGTCTGAGGTGGCTTCGGTGGTGCCGAGTTTTGAGGACTGGAAGTATTTAATCTGCTTGTCTTGTGTGTCGTAGATGAAGGCACGGCCTTCTGTGTCGCAACCGGCAACGTAGCGTCCGTTTGCAGAGATTGTGACACCCATCATCAGGGCGTTTTCCTCGTAAGGAACGTAAGAGAACTTCTGTGCTGACGCACCGCATGTTGCAGTCAAAAGGGCTACGGAGAGTAAAATCTTCTTCATAATTTTCAATTATTAGTTACAACTATTTTCTTATTATTTTATTCAAATACACTGCAAAGGTATAGAAAACTTTTGTAACCTTTCAAATAAATAGGCAGAACAAACCGATATATTCAACGAATTCGTAGTTTTATTCAGTAAATAAGTATCGATTTGTAACAAAACTGAATATTATTGCAATAACTTACGCTCAAACCGATTATTCTTTATAATTTTGCAGACTAATATAGGAGGGTATGGCATCTTGCCATACCCACGCAGCCTTTAAGCTGTCATTATATAGCAGTGCAAGGGTGCGTGGGTAGGGCAAGATGTACTACCCTCCTAATACTAAAGAAGGGTGCGTGGGTAGGGCAAGATGCCCTACCCTCCTAATAAAACAAAGATGAACAATAAGGAATATATAGAGAGGGGTCGCTTTGCGCCGTCGCCGACGGGACGTATGCATCTGGGCAATGTATTCAGTGCGTTGCTGTCGTGGCTTTCGATAAAGGCGCAGGGTGGCAAGTGGGTACTGCGTATTGAGGATATTGATCCGCAGCGTTCGCGTATGGAGTATGCCGACTTGATTATGGGCGACCTCGAATGGCTCGGACTGACGTGGGACGAGGGTCCGTTCTATCAGAGCGAGCGTGGCGAGATATATGAGGCGGAGCTGCAGAAACTGACGGCTCGCGGTTTGACGTATCCGTGCTACTGCACGCGTGCGGACATATTGGCTACGCAGGCTCCGCACGAAAGCGACGGGCGCGTGGTGTATAAGGGAACGTGTCGCAATCTGAAGCCGGGGACGCATAGCGGACCGGCGGCTGTACGTATGCGTGTGCCGGAGGAGGGCGAGGGCATCGTGTCGTTCGTCGACGGACACTACGGCGAGCAGACCGTAGACCTGACGACGCAATGCGGCGACTTCATCGTGCGACGCAAGGATGGGGCTTGGGCATACCAGCTGGCGGTGGTGGTGGACGATGCGCTGATGGGCATCACGGAGGTAGTGCGCGGTCGCGACTTGCTGCTCTCGTCGCCGCAACAGATTTATCTGGCAAAGGAGTTGGGATTTGCTCCGCCGCGCTTCACTCATCTACCGCTGCTCTGCAACACCGAGGGGCAGAGACTGTCGAAGCGCGACCGCAGCCTGGATATGGGGGCTTTACGATCGCGCTTCGAAGCAGAGGATATTATAGGCTTGTTGGCTTATAAGGCAGGACTGCAGAAGTCGCCTAATAGGGTGACTGCTGAAGAACTGGTGGCTGGGTTCGATTGGAGCAATATCGGCATAGCCGATATTGAGTTTTGAATTGTGAGTTTTGAGTTTTGAATTGTTGCCTACGGCAATTTTGAGTTTTGAGTTTTGAATTTTGAATTATGCGCTTTGCGCATTTTGAATTTATGAATTATGAGTTGAGATTTATGAATTATGAGTTGAGATTTGTAAGTGGCGAATTCTTAATTCAAAATTGAACAACTCAAAATCGGCGCAGCCGATAATTCAAAACTCAAAACTCAAAACTCAAAATTGCGACAGCTGTCGCAACAATTCAAAACTCAAAACTCAAAATTCAAAACTACTAAAGCTTAACCTTAACAATCAACTTGCGAATCTTTCCCTCGCCAATCACCGGTGCGTGTGGGTCTTCGGGCCACACGATGAGGAACTCGCCCGGATGCATCTTCACGTAAGCGGAAGCCGGTTCGGCATATAGAGCGCAGTCGGCTTCGGCATCGTAGGGCTTCGTCTCGTTCGTGCAGTCCTCGATAGCTTTCCAGCCGATGGTCTCCTCGCCTTCGAGGAGGATGTGGATATCGATATACTGACGGTGTACCTCAAGCACTTGCTTGTCGGCTGCTACGCACTCGGGGTTGACGTTGTTGATGAAGAGGTCGTCGCCCTGCAACTCTATGCGTCCGCAAGGAGTATTGAGCAAGTCGTGCGACTTCACGTAGTCGAACACGGTCTTGAACAACGGGTGTAGCGACTCTACGCGGTCGCTGTGCTGTAGATTTGAAAGTACCATATTTGCTTAGTTATTAAATTATCAGCTGCAAATATACTAATAATATTTAATATCAAAACAATTTATCTACATCAACCGACACGCCAACCTGGAATGTTATGCCGTCGGTGAGCGGCGCATTGAGGTAGTAGTGCTTCGGACGATAGTTGAAGAGGTTGTCAAGGGCGGTGGTTATGCTCACCGCCTTGCCTACACGCTGCGTGAGCGAGAGTTTCCAGAGGGTGTAGGCAGGATACTTCACACGCACCGTGCCCTCGGTCACGTCGTAGTAGTTCTTGAACTCTACGTTCTCCGTACCCGAAAGCAAGCGTCCGTTGAGCGAAGCGTATATACCGTAGCGCTTCGTGAACTGATGGTCGTAGTCGACGTTGGCGTTCAGAGCATGGGCTCGTGCCGGTATGTACTGGTTGTTTATGGTGTTGCCATCCTTGTCCTTCGGCAGGCGCTCCTTGGTGTGAGCGTAGCTGAGTCGTGCCGAGATGCCGTTCTGCCAGCGTGCCTGCATGCTAACGTCTGCGCCGAAAACTCTGTAGTTGGCGAGGTTGGTATAGGGCAGATAGGGCAGCTTGTCTTCTATCGACTTGAAATAGGGCGCCGATGTAGAGATCTTATTTATTACATTATTGTAATATGCCGACACGGCAAGGCTGCAGTTGGCGCGTGAGTATTCGGCAGAGAGCGTGAAGTTGTGGCTCTTTTCGGCTTTCAGATTCTCGTTGCCCTCGACAATCCAGATGCCAGCCATGTCGAAGTTATAATAGCGTTCCTTCAGCGACGGTGCGCGGAAGCCCATGCCGTAACCTGCACGCAGCACGAGGCGGTGGTTGGGCTTATAGCGGAGGTTGAGTTTTGGCGTAAGCTGCGAGTTCGACTGATCGGAGAAATAGTCGTAGCGCACAGCAGCCACGGCTTCGAGTTTGTCGGTGATATTCCAGTCGTACTGCGCGAACACGTCGTAGCAGTCCTGCTCGCGTGCTGCGCCGGCGAGATAAGTGTTAAAGAGATAGTCGTGCATATAGTCGGCACCGACGGTGAGCATCGCTGTCTCGCCAAACGAGTGATTGTAGAGCAGTCGGACCGTGTTCTGCACGTTGCTGTAGTCGCGTATGTCGAGGTGGCGCAGCTGCTGATAGTCCGACTTATCGTACTGGTCGAAAGCGTAGCTCGCCTGCAGGTTGTCGTCCTTGGTAATCAGCCAGTCGAGACGCAAACCGCCAGAGAAGTCACGATAGCGTTCGGGCAGGTTCACGGTGCGCGTTGTCTCGCGAAAGAAATAGCCGGCACGTGCGCCGATGCTCAGTCGGTCGGAGGGTCGCCATGTCAGCTTGTCCTTGAAGTCGACGGTGCGCTCGCCGTAGATGGTGGAGATGACACGTGTCACGGGGTTGGCAGCGCTCGTCACGTTGTAGTTGTCCTTGTTGTGATAGTTGGCACTGAACGCATTTCTCCAGTGCTTCGAGCTGAGTCCGAACACGCCACCGTAGCGTTGGTCGTTGTGCTTGGCGTAGCGTGCGTTCAGGTTCAGGGTCCACGGCTCGGTGGCGTTCTTCGTGATGATGTTCACCACGCCACCCGCAGCACTGCTGCCGTACAACGCCGACGATGCACCCTTCACAATCTCGATACGCTCCACGCCAGCCATAAGCAGACGCGAGAAGTCGACATCGTCCATCGACTCGCCTGCGAGACGCTCGCCGTCTACGAGGAAGAGGATGCCCTGTCCGCCGAATCCGGCGAAGTTGAGGTGGGTCTTCTGGTTCATCGAGTAGGAGAACTCCACGCCGGGCAACTCCTGCTGCAGCAAATCCTGCACGTTCGTGGCATCGGTGCGGGCTATGTCGCGCGACGTGATGACACGTGTCTGTATAGGTGTGTCCTTCAAAAACTTCGGCGTGCGCGTGCCCGTCACCACCACCTCCTCCAGTTCGTAGTGGCGGAAGATGGAGTCGAGCTGCGCGTCTTCGAATTCTTGCTCCGGCAAGCTGCCAAGCCGTTCTGGGTCTGCCTGCGCCATCGCCGTCGGCGATGTAGCAAGGAGAGCGAGCGGAAGGAATATTTTCTTTATCATTTATCTTATTGTATTTGAAATTATAGGAGGGTATGGCATCTTGCCATACCCACGCAGTCTTGTGAGTTTCCCACAGATTTCATGGATTTACACAGATAGTGGGATGCGTTTGTTCTCCCACGGATGTTACAGATCAGCACAGATGTTAGGGTGCGCTGTTATCCCACGGAATTCGCAGAATTCACAGAAGCTGGTTGCGTATGTGCAAATCTCAACATCTCAACATCTCAACATCTCAACACCCTAACACCCCAACACCACAACTCCCTAATACGGATACTTGTAATTAATGGTCAGGAAGCATTTTTTGCCTTCGGGCGATATGTAGTTGGCGAGCTGCAGAGCGGCGTAGGTGCCGTCGGCAAGTCGCAGGATGAAGACATTCTTGTAGTGGATGTAGTCGGGCGGCACGTTGAACTTGAACTCAAGCCATGACGAGAGCACCTTATTAATATTGATGCCCTGCGACGGCACAAGACTTAGCAGCATCTGTTCCTTACTGCTCCACACTTCGTTCTCGCTCCACTCGTCGGCGGTGAACTCCTTGTTAGCGAATTCGGTGCTCGAGGCGGGCAGCTGGTCGAAGGAGGTGTACTGCGTCTCGTAGACGGCACCACCGTTTGTGCGCACGTTGTTGCGGTGCACGGCGAAGCTCCACTCCTCGGGGTCTTGCTGAGCGTCGGTCTTGGTGAGCTGGCGGAACTCGTTGTTCTGTATGCCTTCGCCCCACACGTCGAACCAGTACAGATACTGCCCCGAACGTCCGTCCCACTCGCTGCCCTCGCTGAGTGTGAAGGGTATCGGGTGCTTCTCGAACTCAGTCTGCGCTTTCAGCAGAGCGTCCTCGTCGCCCTCCTCTGCAAGTCGCTGCAGGCGTGGCAGAGAGACATAATACCAGTCGGTCCAGCTCGTAGCGTCGATAACAAGCTGCCCCTTCGCCGGCACAACCGGCTTCGGCTGGTCGTATATATCATCAAAAATGCCGTTGCAGGCTGTGAGCATGTGTATGCTCACAGTTGCAACAGCAAGTAAAATGGCTTTTTTAATCATTATACTATTTTCTCAAATACTTCTTACCATTGACAATAACAATGCCTTTATAGTTGTTGTCCACACGCTGACCTGCAAGGTTGTACTGCTGAGACGGTGTGGTGTTGAGATCGTGAGACGGCGTTGTGGTGACGCCATTGATTGAGGTTGTTGCACCGCTGAACACCGACACGATACCGAAAGGCATGGTTCCCACCTGGAAGGTGTTGACGATAGAGCTTACGTTGTTGCCTTCGTACTTCACGAGGATGTTATTATCCTTGTCTGTTGCGAACTCGTAGTCCTTGTCCATTGTTGTCTTGCCACCTTGAACGGCTGTGAAGTGGAACTTAAGTCCGTCGTTCTTATAGTCGCGGTAGTAGCCGCCCTGAGCCTCGTCGTAAACGAGTCCCTTCACGGTGTACGAACCGAGTGTGAGGTTGCCCATGACGGTGTTTGCGAGCGTATAGGAAGGAACAGTAACGTCGAGCTTGTCTGTTTCGCCGTCCTTGTATCGACGCAACTCGTATGTAACATTGTCGTTGTTGTATGTGAACTGTCCGCCCACTGTAACAGTGATGGGGTTAGACACCGCCTTAACGTAGTAGCCTTTCACGCTGTATGTCATAGACATCGGCATCTTGCCGTACTGGAACACAACAGTAAGCGAGAGCGAGTTGTCTGCCATGTTGTATGTGCCCGAAAGCGATGAGCCGGTGATGTTCTTCTCATCTCCGTCCACTTTCACCTTTGTGCTGAAAGTCTGGTCGGCAAACGTAACGACATGGTTCTCGCCCAACGTGAATTTAGCACCGCTGATGGTGAACGATGGTATTGTCTGCATACCCTTCATGGCAGGCAGAGTGATGTTGCCCGACTCCATGCCGTTCATAGCGAACAATATTGTGTCACTGGGATTATCAATGTTCATTGTTGATACGCTCATTTTTGAAGCGCCTACAAACTTCATTGGTCCGTGCATTTGTGCCATGATTGTTGTTGCTGTGAGAACAGCGAACAAGAGAGTAAAAATTCTTTTCATAAAAAGAGTTGTTATTATTTTTGATTTTTAATGTTATTATATATTGTCTTTTACTATTGCTGTATATTATATAATGTATAAACTATGCCAATAACTTCGCGTCAGCCTCAGCATCCTTCACATTATACATCCAGCTGCCCACGATGAGCGCCACGAAGATGGCGAGCACTGCGCTCATCTCCGCCACATGATTCATCGGGTCGACCCATATCTCCTTGAAGAGTCCGTTGCGTGCAACCACCTCCACGAAGGTCCAGAACACGATAACCGTGGCGTAAGCCATGCGCAGGTTGCGTCCCCACGACTTGATGTAGAGCTGCTTCTTGAACATCAGCACCGAACCGAAGAGACAGATGGCTGCAACGGCGTAGGTCACGGGGTGATGGTCGCCGAGGAATACGGGGTCGTAGCAGAACATAAGCAGCATGTAGAGTCCCCACATCATGATGTTCCACTCCATGAACATCACTATGCTCGGATGATACGCCATAGGTCGTAACTCCACCTTTTCGTTTATTCCGCAATGTCGCTGTACCCAGCGGATGAACAGACAGCCGGTGCGGGTGCAGAAGGTGTACATCACTACGAACATCATCCACATGCCGAAGGTGGCAGGCATGATGAGATACTCCGGTCGGGAGCCTCGTATCGCCTTAAGGTCGGCACGCGAGAACTCTTCGAGCGGCGTTCCGTCTATCGTGAACGTATGGTTGACACCAACGCCGTTGACGTATTCCGTGACGGTCTGCACAACGCCGTTGCCCACAAGGTCGCAGTGAACGCCGAAGCGCTGCGCAAAATAAGCGAACAAAAACTCCACCCAACCTGTCCAAAAGAGCAAGGCTCCGGCGAGTCCGAAGCAGGTCTGGCGTGTATCGCCCTTCACGAACACACCGGCTATGGTGATTACGAGTCCTACAAAGCCCATCAAGAACGCAGAATAGTGAAGCGTTGTCGGCTCAAGGAAGTGCTCCATCAGAATCATAAGTGCGTGCCCTAACGGCATCATAAGAAGTACTATAAGCAACGACCCGATGGTCTTGCCAAGATATTTCTTTTTCATTGTCGTTGAGTATTTTTATTTTACGGTTGCAAAATTAAGCATAATCAGCGAATTATGAAATACCTATTTTTAATGATTTTGCCTAACAGGCTGTAAAATACGTAAAAAAACGCCACGCAGGAAGAAGTTGTTTTAATGATTTTCTATAACTTTGCACTCATCAAGAACGATGCAACACATCTACAATACGATGTGTTACGTCTATTTATTAATTATAATAAAGTGAAAGACATGAAAAAGATTAGAGCAGCCGTAGTGGGATACGGCAACATCGGTCAGTATGCGATTCAGGCGCTTGAGGCTGCCGACGACTTTGAGATTGCAGGTGTGGTGCGTCGTCACGGTGCCGAGAACAAGCCTGCCGAACTGGCACAGTACGAGGTTGTGAAGGACATCCGCGAGCTGAAGGACGTGGACGTAGCTATCCTTGCTACTCCGACACGCTCGTGCGAGGAGTACGCAAAGCAAATCTCAGCACTCGGTATCAACACCGTAGACAGCTTCGACATACATACTTCTATCGTCGACTACCGTCGCACTCTCTCTGAGGAGTGCAAGAAGAACGGTACGGTAAGCATCATCGCTGCTGGTTGGGACCCGGGTTCCGACTCTATCGTGCGCACTCTGATGCAGAGCCTCGCACCGAAGGGCCTCAGCTACACCAACTTCGGACCCGGCATGTCGATGGGCCACAGCGTATGCGTGCGCTCCAAGGAGGGCGTGAAGGATGCTCTGTCTATGACCATACCGAAGGGCGAGGGTTTGCACCGCCGCATGGTGTACGTAGAACTTGAAGAGGGCGCGAAACTCGAAGATGTTACGGCGGCTATCAAGACAGACCCCTACTTCTCTAACGACGAGACTCACGTGTTCGCCGTACCGTCGGTTGATGCCGTGCGCGACATGGGTCACGGCGTACATCTCACACGCAAGGGCGTGAGCGGCAAGACTCAAAACCAGCGCATGGAGTTCACCATGAGCATCAACAACCCTGCACTCACCGGTCAGGTGCTCGTGAACGTGGCTCGCGCTACAATGAGCCAGCAGCCGGGCTGCTACACAATGGTTGAAATTCCGGTTATCGACATGCTCGCCGGCGATCGTGAGGAACTTATAGCTCACCTCGTATAGACGTAATGCAAAACAAACGCGTACTGATTGCCCACCTCGCCATTCTCTCCGCCTGCGCCATTTGGGGCCTCATGGCTCCTATCGGCAAGGACGCGATGCTCAGTGGGGTGGACAATCTGAACATGGTCTATCTGCGCGCCTTGGGCGGAGCGGTGTTCTTCTGGATAACGTCGCTCTTCACCAAGCACGAGCACGTGCCGCTTAAGGACATCTTCGTGCTCTGCGGAGCCGGCGTGTTCGGACTCGTGTGCAACCAGTGTTGCTTCACCATCGGTCTGAGCATCACTACCCCGTCCAACGCCGCCATCGTAACCACATCGCTGCCTATCTTCGCAATGATATTCGCAGCACTCATTCTGAAGGAACCCATCACGGGGCGCAAAGCGTTGGGCGTGGGCGTAGGCTGCTCGGGTGCCGTCATCCTGATAGCCAGCACCGCCGTAGCCAACGACTCGCGCATCGGCGACATACGTGGCGACCTGCTGTGCGTGGCTGCGCAAATGTCGTTCGCGCTCTACCTCTCACTCTATCGCAGCATTCTGAAACGCTACAGTCCGATAACCATGAGCAAGTGGATGTTCACGTGGGCTACGATTCTGCTCACGCCGTTCCTCGGCTCGCACGCCGCGTCTACCGACTGGCAGGCTGTCAGCCTCAAGACATGGCTCGAAACAGGCTTCGTGGTATTCTTCGGTACCTACATCGCCTACCTGTGTATGCAGACGGCGCAACGCACGCTGCGCCCCACCGTGGTGAGCATCTACAACTATATGCAGCCCGTGGTGGCGGTATCAGTGAGCATCGCCTGCGGCATGTGCCTCTTCACGTGGAAGCAAGCCGTGGCTGTAGTGCTCGTCTTCAGCGGCGTATGGCTCGTAATCAAGTCGAAATCGCGAAGGGATATTGAGTTGAAGCACTGCTAAAACCATCCGCGTCGGTCGATACGGACATCCGCGCCGACCGATACAGACATCTGCGCCGACCGATACGGATATCTGCGTCGGTCGATACGGACATCTGCGTCGACCGATGCGGACATCTGCGTCGACCGATACGGACATCCGCGCCGACCGATACGGACATCATTGCCCAACCATCCGAAACGCCCGAATAAGAGAAACACTGCTGTCACAATGTCCTCTTGATAATAAAAAAGCTGAATATCCTTGCAAGAACTTCATGTCATAATATTTGCTCTACAAGTTCCTCCAAGTAGTTGGTGTCCCAATTGCACCAAATCAATTTTCTGACATACCCAAAGCAGAGGCAAACGCCATGTTCATCAGCAGATTACCATGCAGCAGATCATCGAACTTTTCTCCATTGATGCGCATGGAGATAAACCACTCTTTTGGATTACCTTCAAAACCGATGGAGGAGATATTTGTGCCATCGTTCCAGCAGACGTAGCAGAGACGTGAAGTCATCATTGTCTCTCGGTTCAAAGCTTACTTCCTGCATCAGATATTTGGAGTATTCCTCTTTATAGTCCACGCTCAGCCCTTTCGGAATATAGTTGATTCTCGGTCGCTCCATCTTGCGCGACACCGTTGCTTCTCCATAGACCGTCTTCTCTTCTCGTCCCATTTTATGCGCACAGCTTTTCTTCCCTTATCTGGAGTTCAATATCTCTGAACTCAGGTGTATTCATCACTTCTGCCTTCAGATGTTTCTTGATAACTTTTTTCAGATACCGTCGCCATGCCTCCTTGTTCTCTTTGGTAACGAATGGCGGACATTGCTCACCATAGAAGGTGTGCCAGGTGAATGGCTCGAAGTCGAGGTACCGGAGGAATGATTTGTGTTGTTGTGTATTGTTTTGCTCCATAATGTATTCTTATGACAATTATTCTTAATTGTTCACTTATAAGTGAATAAGTTATCAATAAAAATATTATTTTTGCTACATTAAGAAGGGCATCGATACCTGCTGAGCAAAAGGCAGAGTTCGATTTGTCTTTCGGTATTGCCAAGCGCATTAGTGAGATTCTGAAAGCCAAGGGACTCACTCAAAAGGATTTCGCCCGATTGCTCAACAAGCGAGACTCAGAAATCTCCAAATGGCTAACAGGCAGACATAACTTCACTACTCAAACCATCGCTCGTATAGAAACGGCTTAGTAAACTCATTAGCATAGCTCATTGATTGAGCTATGCTTTATTTTATAGAATCTGCAATAACCTTTCATCAGTATCCTCCAAATTCAGAACCTTAGCATGCTCAAGCCTGTTTTTACTTACTGCTAATAAAAGGATGCTCTGTTTAAATTAGACTGAAGCATTGGACAATATAGGCCATATTTTTTCTTAATGATATTCGAGACTAATTTTACAAACCATTTATCTGCCTTTGGCGAAAAGTAAATATTATCAATTAGCAGATTCAAATCCACAGGTATAAGCAAGTCATGTGCATCCGTCAACATATTGAAATCGGGAGATTCCGAAATCACTCTAAATTCTTTCTCGTGAGCAAAAGATAATCTTTTATACCAAGGAGCATCAAACATATGAAAGTATTTCCCTGATGTTCCATTATTATATTCGCTATAATCAATATAATTTACCATACCGAATTCGCAATTTGCTGTAACCGGTAGTGCTTGATAAAGACGTTCAAACGTTGTTTGGATGGCAATCCCTTGTTGGGTATCCCTAGAATATAATTGCCACATAGCTTCGGACTCACTTTCAGATTGATGCCAACAACTTATATAGTTATTTAAACGCCACGTTCTTATTTTCCGTCTATATTCATCAAATTCTTTTTTCTCCTTTTCAAAATCATTTTCGTCATCTTTGAATTCTTTCAAATTAACAAATGGTGCTCTTCGCTGCATTTCCATTTTAATCCAAGCATCTTCATTGGTAGCAACTCCCAAGGCACCTTCATAAGGGTCATTAAAATGATCTATACGAGTGAAATATAAAGAACTTTCATCCAACAAAGAAAGGAACTTTGCTAAATCCATATATCTCTATAACTTTGCAGAAGGTTTTGGAATCGTGCGGTGATTATTTCCACTGATTGAATACGACCTTGCATCACTCATATTAGAACTACATTCTTTACAAGTATGAGCCAATTCCCCACTATCCAAATGTCCAATAAAAGATTCATCCCCATTTACGAATTCTTTCCCGCATATCGTACATTTATTTCTATGGGTAATAAAGAACCACTTTTCTGTTTTAAAATTTTCTTGTTTATCTGCCATATACATTTTAATTATTCTATAGCTATACAAGTTCACATTATATCATTGGCATCATCAGCCATATACCCTATTTAACTTTTTTATTCCCAGACCCTTGATCGGACTAACTACAGTCCCCAAGTCGTTAATGATATTTCCATATTCTACAACCAACTTTACAGCATCAGATAAATGTAAATTCTCAGAAATATCAAGTTGTTTGCAAACATCGTTATCACGATGAGCGGCAACATTGTTTCTCACATGTTTTAATTCGTCTGCATTGTCTTCCCTGAATTTTGCAAGACATTTCTTCACCTCTTTCAAGGCAGAATAATCATAGCTTGGAAAATTGGTATTGATAAACTTCATTATCTTTCCTGTATTTTTTATCAACTTCTCTGATGTCTCATAAATAGCAATATATGCACTTTTTATGGCATCTTGTTGTTCCCATGAATCATTATCTGCAGATAGCCGCTTTGTATATTGCTTCATCTCGATACTTGCCATTTGTATATGTCCTAACGTATTCCAAATAGTCAAGTTATCCGTGAATGCTTCTTTCTTGGCTGTCCATACTGGCATTACAGAAAGACTCGCTTTATCTAAAACCTTATTACACTGCGTAATGTTTGTTTTGCAATGTTTGATACCTTTCACAATTTCTTCAAGACACGCTTGCTCCACTTGCAAGGTTGAATCCAAGTTGTGTCTTAACTCTTCTCGATTCTCTTCTATGCGTTTGAGAAGAAATATATCTAATTGGCTCTTGTTATTTTTCATTGCGGTGTTTCGCTTTATACTATTGCTTTCTTTTAGAGTAATCTCTTAATGATAGTATTTTTGTCCTCAACACCTTTGGCATATCTTCAGAATGTTTTCCCGGTATGTTATGCACCATAGCGGCTCCATTGCGCCAAAGACGAGATGCAGACTATCGAGCATTACTCACCATAGAAGGTGTGCCAGGTGAATGACTCGAAGTCGAGATGCCAGAGGAATGATTTGTGTTGGGTGTTGTTTGGATTCATTTTATTCTTTTTCCCTAAATGCTTTTTCAGCAAGTTCCTTTGTTATTTCAACTTTCCGTTTAATAATCTCTTGCTTTATTTCTTCAGCCAGCTTGAAATCTTCATTAATCAAACAATATTTATAAAGTTCTTGCAACTTAGTAATAACATCCATATTATTCAGACTTAGTAAGAAAGTTGCTAAGGTCTTTTGTTGCTCATTATTAGCAGTAGCCTTTAATGCTTTTAAAATAGTATCCATAAATGTTTCCATACTTAATCTTTGTACTGTATACCACTCTATTTGATGATGCAAGAGTGTATTACTACCGAACAGTAAAATATGACCTAAATGATTTTATATTCTCCACTTTTTCATTATTACCATTATCTCTTCCAAAGTGCATATTTTTAATACACAGTACTTTTGCGCTTGGTATCCAATGAATATTGGCTAAGACAACGCATGAAAACAAAGAAAGTTCATTAGGGTCTCCATCAATATTTTCAAATTCTTTTTCAGCTAACAAACCCTTATGGTCTACAATTTTTAGAAGCCCTAACCAAATGTTCAGATTATTACCAATTTTGTTCAGATGATATTTTTCTGTCCATTCATTTGATGGCTCAACAAACTCTAGATATGGCAAATATTTTTTCTCTAAAATGAAGATGTAATCAGAAAGATATTTGCTACCACATTTGTAATTATATATATGTATATTATCGTATGAATATACTCTATCATTCTTTTTAACAAAATTGTCATTTCTTTCTACATGATAATCCCAATATACACCAAAGGAAATTATAATATAATCATTATTCAGCTTCAATTTGTCAAATGCTTTAAATAAATCTTGACTGGCAATATTTAACTGTGGTGTTACATGTTGCAAAAATGTTGTTGCAAAGAAATGAGAAAACTTATATTTTACTCCATCACTTATATTTGTATCAATATCAACATAACTTACAGATGGCTTATCAACAAATGCTTGATTTGGATAAAGTTGACATACAGAAGCATTTATCCGATATACTTTGGTGTTATCTGTTTTTGGGTTGTCATAAAACAGTTGGTATTTATCAAGTTCAGAAGAAATTTCATTGCATATTTCTTTTTCTAACTTTTCTACTATCTTATCATCATATAGTTGATTTACTCTCAAATCTTTATCTTTTTCATCTAAACGATTTATATAATCGTCAATATAACAGTCTAAGCATTTTACTTTTTCATGATAAATTCTATTGATATTGGAAATGGCCTCAGTAATATGAGCAACATCAATACATCTTAGATATTCCTTTTTGGACTCTATCTTTCTTATGCAGAATTTTAGAGCATCTATGTTATCTTTTTCCTTGTGAATATCCATTGAATTCTGAGGAGCAGCAGGAAGGCTAAACACATATCCTACTCCAAATGGATAATAAGGCAAAGCATAAAGTCGATAAGTCAGGAGAGCTATATATGTATTTGCTGCACCTAAAATTTTCCCACTAGTAATACCTTTTAGCTGTGGCATTGGATACCTTCTATCTAATAGGAATGGATAATTTGTATAAATTCCATTCAAATATGATAGCATTTCAAAACATTCTGTTAATGTTGAAGGTACCAAAGGATAGACTGGTGGTTGAGATTGTGTAAAACTTAAGATTCTTTTCAATAAGGAGTATTTCCCCTGTTGAAGAAGCATCGCACAGAACATTACATGAGAGTGTAAAATAAACTGTGTCAGGCTATAATAATAATAGTTTAACACAGTTCT
>OCHN01000137.1_pt1 | contig 78085 bp, 65 predicted proteins | sample 1538911 | NCBI WGS metagenome assembly OCHN01 (sample SAMN04571736, study PRJEB22368) | human gut metagenome | biome: human gut; material: stool | host: Homo sapiens | place: Luxembourg | collected 2013-01-11 | reverse complement strand
TCAAAGTAATGTATAATAAAAAAGAACATAAAAGGAACCTGCGGAGTTTGGTCCGGCGACGAAACCATTGCACCTAAGGGCTTTCGTAACATGACGCGTGAACTGTAACAGCTACATATTTTAGTTGATTTTTAAAAGTCTGTATGGTAAGATACTGATATATGTATCTAGGTGAAATGATAACCAAAGATACAACCCACAGAAAGGACGAGATAAACATGGAAAAACAGCGCAGAGTTATGCTTAAGCTCAGCGGAGAAGCATTAGCTGGTGAAAAAAAGACTGGTTTTGATGAAGAAGTTGTAAAGGACGTTGCAAGACAGGTAAAGCTGTCAGTTGACCAGGGCGTACAGGTTGCAATTGTAATTGGCGGCGGAAACTTCTGGAGAGGCCGTTCCAGCAACGCAATTGATCGACCAAAGGCAGACCAGATTGGTATGTTAGCAACTGTTATGAACTGTATCTATGTATCTGAAATCTTCCGTACCACAGGCATGAAGACTGAAATCTTCACACCATTTGCCTGCAGCACCTTTACAAAGCTGTTCTCTAAGGATGCAGCAAATGAAGCACTTGCACAGGGAAAGGTTGTTTTCTTTGCAGGCGGTACCGGACATCCATATTTTTCTACTGACACTGGTGTTGTACTGCGTGCCATTGAGATGGAGGCAGACGTTATCCTTCTTGCAAAGGCAATCGACGGTGTTTATGACAGTGATCCGGCAAAGAATCCAGATGCTGTCAAGTATGATACCGTAACTATTAAAGAGGTCGTAGATAAGCGCCTTGCTGTTATTGATATGACGGCATCTATCATGTGTATGGAAAACCATATGCCGCTTGCTGTATTTGGCTTAAACGAAGAAAACAGCATTGCAAATGCATTAAACGGCAAGATTACAGGAACTCATGTAACAGCCTGAGAATTTAAAAACTATTAAATTTAAAAACCATAAAACCGAAGGAGCGTAACTATGAAGGAAGTTATTAAAAAATGTGAAGAGAAGATGACAAAAACCTGCGAAAATCTGGATGGCGAGTTTTCTAATATCCGTGCAGGACGTGCAAATCCAAATCTGTTAAACAGAATTATGGTTGAATATTATGGAACTCCAACTCCTATGCAGCAGGTAGGAAATATTTCAGTTCCGGAGCCGAGAATCATCCAGATTAATCCGTGGGAGAAGAGTCTGTTAAAGGCTATCGAGAAAGCTATTCTGGCATCTGATCTTGGAATCACACCAACAAATGATGGTACAAGCATTCGCCTTGTATTCCCAGAGCTTACAGAGGAAAGACGTAAGGAATTAGTAAAGGACATTAAGAAGAAGGGTGAGGCTGCAAAGGTTGCTGTCCGCAATGTTCGCCGTGATGCTAACGATACCTTAAAGAAGATGGAAAAGTCAACTGACATTACTGAGGATGAGCGCAAGGAAGGCGAAGAGAAAATCCAGAAGATGACAGACAAATATGTTGCAAAGATAGACAAGAGTGTTGAGAATAAATCAAAGGAAATCATGACTGTCTAATAATAAGAAAGTTTCAGGGCAGGCGTTTTGCCTGTCCTGTTTTGTGTAACAAGATAGAATAAGATTATACCTGTGAGGTACTCATATGGATGAACAAAAAAAGATTCCGCGTCATGTCGCGATCATTATGGACGGAAACGGTAGATGGGCTGAGCGTAGAAAGCTTCCGCGAAAAATGGGTCATGCAGAAGGCTGTAAGGTACTAGAGCAAACTGTGCGCGATGCAGCTGATCTTGGTATTGACTATTTGACTGTTTATGCGTTTTCCACTGAAAACTGGAAGCGCTCTGAGGAAGAGGTTTCGGCGCTTATGGTTCTTATGGGCTTTTACATTAAAAAGCTTTTAAAGGTAGCCGAAGAGGAGAATGTACGTGTTAAAATTATAGGAGAGCGAAGCCGCTTTGCACCAGATCTGGTGAAGGGTTTAAATAAGCTTGAGTATGAGACAAGAAATAATACACGCATGGTATTTGCCATTGCGATCAACTATGGTGCAAGAGACGAGATGCGCCGCGGAATGATTCGCATGGCAGAGGATGTGAAAGCAGGAAAGCTCGAGCCTACAGCTATTACGGAGCAGACAATTGGCTCTTATCTGGATACTGCAGATATGCCAGATCCAGATCTTTTAATTCGCACAAGCGGTGAGCTTCGTCTGTCAAATTTCTTGCTCTGGCAGCTGGCTTACACAGAAATTTATGTGACAGATGTTTTGTGGCCTGATTTTAACAAGGAAGAGCTGCAAAAGGCAGTAGATTCATTTGGAAAGCGTGAGCGCCGTTATGGAGGTCGTCTGACCAAATAAGATTTATATAACATTTTACTTACAGAAAGGCATAAAAATTTATGTTTATTACAAGAACAATCAGCGGAATTGTGCTGTTGGCAGTGACTATGTGTGCAATCATCGCCTCGGGCCCGCTTCTGTATTTATTTATGCTTCTGATCAGCCTGGTTGGCATGTATGAGCTGTACCGTGTTTTTCAGATGGAAAAAAAGATTCCTGCGATTGTTGGTTATCTGACATCAATAGGAATAGAATCTGTCATTCTGGCAGGAAAAAATGATCTTGTTGTTCTTATACTTGTCTTAGGATTTTTGGCAATGATGGTCTCATATGTGGCTACTTATCCAAAATTCACGGCAGAAGAGATTGCAAAAGCAACATTTGGAATGGTATATGTGGCATTGATGATGTCATTTATTTTCCAAACAAGAATAAACAATGATGGGGCCTACACGGTATGGCTGATCTTTATCAGCGCATGGGGCTGTGATACATGTGCATATTTAGTTGGACGTGCGATTGGAAAACATAAAATGACACCTGTATTAAGTCCAAAAAAATCAATCGAGGGTGCAGTCGGCGGAATTATAGGAAGTGCATTAATTGGTGCACTTTATGGAACAATTTTCAAGACAAATCTGACTGAATTTTCAAATCCGGCTGTTTTTTGTGCTATTATTGGTGCATGCGGCGGCTTTATCTCCATGTTTGGAGATCTTTCCGCTTCTGCGATCAAACGCCAGTACCAGATTAAGGATTATGGAAATCTGATTCCGGGACACGGCGGAATCATGGATCGTTTTGACAGTATTATTTTTACAGCACCGTTAATCTACATTCTCGTAACGCTACTTCAGCGTATTGCGTAAGCGAAGAATAATTAACGAAGAAAGGCAGGTTTTTATAATGAAAAAAATTGCCATTTTAGGATCTACCGGTTCTATTGGAACACAAAGCTTAGAGGTTATTCGCAGCCAGCCAGATATGGAAGCAACTGTGTTAGCCGCCGGAAGTAATGTTGAACTGCTTGAAAAGCAGATTCGCGAATTTCATCCAAAGCTTGTATGTGTTTATAAAGAAGATGCGGCAAAACTATTAAAACAGGCTGTTGCCGACCTTGATGTAACGATTGTAAGCGGAATGGATGGTCTTATTGAGGCAGCTGCATTCCCGGAAACACAGATCGTTGTTACTGCAGTTGTCGGAATGATTGGAATACGTCCGACTATAGCAGCTATTAAGGCAGGCAAGGATATCGCACTTGCAAATAAGGAAACACTTGTTACTGCCGGTCATCTGATTATTCCAATGATCAAGCAGTACGGGGTGCGCCTGCTTCCAGTAGACAGTGAGCATTCTGCTATTTTTCAGTCACTTATGGGAAGCTCTCCAGAAGGATCAAATGGTCACAAGATTGATAAAATTCTTCTGACAGCATCTGGCGGACCGTTCCGTGGATGGACAAAAGAACAGATGAAAAATATTCGCCCTGAGGATGCATTAAAGCATCCTAATTGGGTCATGGGAAGAAAGATTACAATTGATTCTTCTACCATGGTAAATAAGGGATTAGAGGTCATGGAAGCAAAGTGGCTTTTTGGCGTTGAATATGATCAGGTTCAGGTTGTGATCCAGCCGCAGTCTGTTATCCATTCAATGGTACAGTTTGAGGATGGTGCTATTATTGCCCAGCTTGGCACACCTGATATGAAGCTTCCTATTCAGTTAGCATTGACATATCCAGACAGAAGATATCTTCCTGGAAAACGCCTCGATTTTGCAGAACTTGGAAGCATCAGCTTCTTTGCACCTGATTTTGAAAACTTCCCTGGACTGGCACTTGCTTATAAAGTTGGAAAAGAAGGTGGAAACAGACCAACAATATACAACGCAGCTAATGAGTTTGCTGTCAGCCGTTTTCTTGATCACAAATTGTCATATCCGGGCATTATTGAGGCAATTGAAGCCTCTCTTGATCATGTTGGCTTTGTTCAAAATCCGAATGTCGACAACATTTTAGAGACTGAGGCAGCTGTATACGAATTTTTACAGTCAGCGTTGGCATAGATTACAACAGGGTAAGAAACTAGTACGAAAAGAAAGAGGAAAGTATGAATCCATTCAGCATTATTGCACTTTTTTTAATTATCGGATTGGTTGTATTCATCCATGAATTTGGCCATTTCCTTCTTGCAAAAAAGAACGGGGTAGGGGTAATTGAGTTTTCAATTGGCATGGGACCGAGACTTTTGAGCACTGTTCATAAGGGAACACGATATTCTCTTAAATGGATACCTTTTGGCGGCTCCTGCCTGATGCTGGGGGATGACAATGGAATAGTTGATCCAGATGCAGAAGAAATTACAGACAAGGCGCATAGTCTTGCTGAGAAGAATGTCTGGGCACGTATTTCAATTATTGCAGCAGGACCAATTTTTAATTTTTTGCTTGCCTTTGTGCTTGCTGTTATTGTGATCGGTTTTGCCGGAAGCGACAAACCATATGTGCAGGGAGTTATTGATAAGTATCCTGCACAGGAGGCAGGTCTTGAGAAAGGCGATTTAATCACCTCAGTGAATGGCTCACGTGTCCATTTGTTTCGTGAAATTCAGATCTATATGGCAATGAATCCTGGCAAATCACTTGACGTTACTTATGTAAGAGATAACCAGACACATGAAACAACACTTGTTCCAAAGTATGACGAGGCAAATAATACGTATTACATGGGTATTTACTCTGGTGCTCGCTATGGCTTAAAATGGTATGAGACACTCCAATATGGTCTTTACGAGGTGAAATATAACGTTGTTACGGTAATCAAAAGTCTTGGTATGATATTTACCGGAGACCTTCCGATGACGAGCTTTTCTGGTCCTGTTGGCATTGCGACTACAGTAAATGATATGGTTGAAGAGGTCAATACCTCTATGGCCGATGAATCGTTTTCAGACCGTGCGATGACGATGTTTTTAACGCTTGCAAATTTTGTTGTCATGATCAGTGCCAACTTAGGCGTCATGAATCTGCTTCCGATTCCGGCATTAGACGGCGGAAGATTACTGTTTTTACTAATTGAAGCAGTGCGGGGCAAGCCGGTGCCAAAAGAAAAAGAGGCAATCGTTCACATCGCAGGAATTATTTTCCTCTTCATTTTTATGATATTCATTTTGTTTAGCGATATTATAAAGATTTTCCAGTGAGGAATCATTTATATGTGAGGGGTAAAAATGGAACAAAATACAAAGCAAATTCGAGAACTTACAAAAGAAATACGAATAGGAGACCGTGTGATTGGCGGCAGTTATCCTATTTTGATTCAGTCTATGACAAATACAAAGACACAGGATGTTGATGCAACTGTTGAACAGATTCTTCGTCTTGAAGATGCTGGCTGCGAGATTATTCGCTGTACAGTGCCTGATATGGAGGCGGCAAAGGCAATTGGTGAGATTAAAAAGCGTATTCATATTCCGTTAGTAGCCGATATTCATTTTGATTACAGGTTGGCAATTGCCGCTATGGAAAATGGTGCTGATAAGATTCGCATTAATCCTGGAAATATCGGAAGTGATGAGCGTGTGCGTGCTGTTGTCGAGAAGGCAAAGGAATATCATGTTCCTATCCGTGTCGGTGTTAATAGTGGTTCTCTTGAAAAAAAATATATTGAAAAATATAATGGCGTAACGGCAGAGGGCCTGGTAGAGAGTGCTCTTGAAAAGGTGGCAATGATTGAACAGTTTGGTTATGATCAGCTTGTCATCAGCATTAAATCATCGGATGTTATGATGTGCGTAAAAGCGCATGAATTAATTGCCGATAAAACACCTTACCCGCTTCATGTGGGCATCACTGAGGCTGGAACAATTATTTCAGGAAATATTAAGTCATCTATTGGTCTAGCATTAATTTTAAATCAGGGAATTGGAAATACCATCCGCGTATCACTGACTGGTGACCCTGTTGAAGAGATTCGTTCAGCTAAGATCATTTTAAAGACACTTGGTATTCGAAAGGGTGGTGCAGAGATTGTATCCTGTCCAACCTGCGGACGTACACAGATTGATCTGATTCGTCTGGCAAATGAGGCAGAAACACTTGTCAGCCGTTATCCATATGATATTAAGGTTGCTGTTATGGGCTGTGTTGTAAATGGTCCAGGTGAGGCAAAGGAAGCTGATCTTGGCATTGCAGGAGGTCTTGGCTGCGGTGTTATCATAAAAAAGGGTGAAATCATCCGAAAGCTTCCGGAAGAGGAGCTGCTTGCCGGATTAAAGAAAGAATTGGATAACTGGCAGGCATAATAATTCAGAAAGGAACTTTCATGGCAAAGCGCTTTTTTGAAACATTTCCAGCGCTTATCCTAGAAGATGAGCTGAAGGATCTGTTCGAATTTGCAGAAGTAACTGCATTAAAATATAATCGTGACAGGACGGCGATTCATGTCTATCTGCTTTGTCGCCGTCTGATTTCAAAGCCGCAGATTTATGCGGTGGAATCTAAAATTGAAAAGCAGATGTTTCCTGATGGTGATATGAAGATTCGTATATTTGAATCTTTTTCACTGTCAGAACAATACACACCGTCATATCTTGTTGATGTCTATAAGGACAGTTTATTTGCAGAAATTAAGCGTCGAAGTGATCTGGATTATCATATTTTGATGCGCGCTGACTGGAAGGTAGCTGATGATGATTCTCTTTTGCTTACATTAGAGGATAGTCTTTGGGCTAGAAATCGTGCTGGCGAGCTGCGTGAATGGATTCAGATGGTTTTTTATGACCGCTGTGCAATATCAATTCCTGTAGCAGTATCATTTAAAGAGCGTGATACAACAGCAATTGAGGAAGAAAAAAAGCGCGCAGAGGCACAGGCTATCGCACGTATCATGAAGGCCAACAGCGTGGCTTCCAAAGAGAAAGAGGATGAATTTATTGATACAGCCTCTGCTGATACGAAAAAAGGCAGTGAAAAAACTACTCTTAGAAAAGGAGATCCCTCAAAAGCTGCCAAATCAGCTGGCGAAAAAAACGTTCAGACACCGCGCGAAATTCCAGGCGGCAATTTTCAAAAATCATCCTATAACAAGGGTAATAAAGGCGGATACAGCGCCAAGCGTCCTCTTCGTTCAGACGATCCAAACATGGTATATGGACGCAATTTTGAGGATGTCACACCAATGAAAATTATTGAGATTCAGGAGGAGATCGGAGAAGTTGTCATAAATGGAAAGATTATTGCTGTAACTGAGCGTGAGCTTAGAAATGGCGAGAAAACTATCATTTCCTTTGCTGTAACTGATTACACAGATACGATCATGGCAAAAATCTTTGTTCCAAATGAGTTTTTAGCCGAATTAAAAAAAGATGTGGCTGTTGGCAAGGCTGTAACTGTTAAGGGCATCGCCATGATGGATAAGTTTGACCATGAAGTAACGATTTCCTCTGTATCAGGTATAAAACGTGCGGAATGGAAGGAAGAAAAACGCGAAGATCACGCTCTTGTAAAACGAGTTGAACTTCACTGCCATACAAAGTCCTCAGAGATGGATGCTGTATCTGATGCGCAAGCGCTTGTAAAAACAGCAAAGGGCTGGGGACACACTGCTCTTGCCATAACAGATCATGGCTGTGCGTATGCTTTCCCGGAAGCTGCACATGCATTGTCAAAGGGTGATGATTTTAAGCTGATCTTTGGCTGCGAGGGATACTTAGTCGATGACTTAAAGGAAATCGTTGTAAATAGTAACGGTGCTTCTCTTGATGCTTCATATGTTGTATTTGATATTGAGACAACAGGATTTCATCCATCTAAAAATAAAATCATTGAGATTGGTGCTGTAAAGGTGATAAATGGTGAGATTACAGACCGCTTTTCTGAGTTCATCAATCCGCGTGTTCCTATTCCGTTTACGATTGAACGACTAACCGGAATCAATGATGCTATGGTTTGTGATGCACCAGGCGTAGAGGAAATTCTTCCTAAATTTTTGAGCTTTTGCGAAGGCTGTGTCCTTGTAGCGCATAATGCGTCATTTGATACAAGCTTTATCCGCTATAATGCAGAGCAGCTTGGCATTGAATTTCCTCCAACTTACGTTGATACAGTTGGACTGGCACGTTTTCTTCTGCCGCATCTTGGACGTTTTAAGCTTGATACTGTTGCAAAAGAGCTTCATGTTTCACTTGAGAATCATCATAGGGCAGTAGATGATGCCGGGGCAACAGCAGAAATTTTTGTCAAGTTTATTCCGATGCTTAAGAAGAAAGGCTTTGAAACACTTGATGATATTGTAGAAAAGGCTGTTATGACACCAGAGGCAATCATGCGAATGCCTACGTATCACATCATATTGCTTGCAGCGAATGAAGTAGGCCGAATAAATCTGTATCGTCTGATCTCAATGGCACATGTTAAATATTTTGCCAGAAGACCGAGATTCCCACGCTCAGAAATTATGAAATACAGAGAGGGACTGATTATTGGATCGGCGTGTGAGGCAGGCGAGCTGTTTCGTGCAATCACAGGAGGAGAGAGCGATGATGAAATTGCAAAAATTGTCTCCTTTTATGATTATCTGGAAATTCAGCCTACAGGAAACAATGAGTTTATGCTGCGTGAAGAGGATTCTCCTTATAAGACAAGAGAAGATCTTGAGGCGCTTAATAAAAAGATTGTTCAGCTTGGCGAGCTTTACGATAAACCTGTCTGCGCAACATGCGATGTGCATTTTTTAAATCCTGAGGATGAGGTTTACCGCCGTATTATTATGAGCGGTAAAGGCTTTAAGGATGCTGATTTCCAACCGCCGCTTTATTACAGAACAACAGAAGAAATGCTAAAGGAATTTGAATATCTGGGAAGTGATAAGGCATATGAGGTAGTTGTCACAAATACGAATCTGATTGCAGATCGTATTGATCATCTGGCGCCTGTAAGACCTGATAAATGTCCGCCTGTTATTGAAAATTCAGATATAGACCTTAGAAATATGTGTTATGAAAAGGCACATTCAATGTATGGCGATCCGCTGCCGCCAATAGTAGAAGAACGCTTAGAGCATGAGCTTCACTCAATCATTTCAAATGGCTTCGCCGTTATGTATCTGATTGCCGTTAAGCTTGTTCATAAGTCAAACGAAGACGGTTACATGGTAGGTTCACGTGGTTCTGTCGGATCATCATTTGTTGCAACTATGTCTGGAATTACAGAGGTAAATCCATTAAGTCCACATTATTACTGCAAGAAATGTCATTACAGTGATTTTGATTCGGAGGAAGTTAAAAAGTTTGGTGGTGGTGCAGGCTGCGATATGCCAGATAAAATTTGTCCTGTATGCGGTGAAAAGCTTGCAAAGGATGGCTATGATATCCCATTCGAGACATTCCTAGGCTTTTATGGTGATAAGGAGCCTGATATTGACTTAAACTTCTCTGGTGAATACCAGAGTAAGGCTCATGCCTATACAGAGGTTATTTTTGGCGCCGGACAAACCTTTAGAGCCGGCACTGTAGGTACACTGGCAGAAAAAACAGCATTTGGCTATGTGAAGAATTATTATGAAGAACATAACCAACATAAGCGAGAGTGCGAGATTAACCGCCTTGTCACTGGCTGTACTGGCGTAAAACGAACATCAGGGCAGCATCCCGGCGGAATAATTGTACTTCCAATCGGTGAAGATATTAACTCCTTCACACCAGTACAGCATCCGGCAAATGATATGACGACCAGCACAGTAACAACACACTTTGATTACCATTCAATCGATCATAACTTGTTAAAGCTTGACATACTTGGCCATGATGATCCTACCATGATCCGTATGCTTGAAGATTTAACAGGAATTGATGCAAGAGAAATTCCGCTTGACAGTCCAGAGGTAATGTCATTATTTAAGGACACCTCTGCGCTTGGAATAAAGCCAGAGGATATAGGTGGCTGTAAGCTTGGTGCACTTGGTCTTCCGGAGTTTGGCACTGACTTTGCTATGGGCATGTTAATTGAAACACAGCCGCAGCATTTCTCAGATTTAGTTCGTATTGCAGGTTTGTCACATGGTACAGATGTATGGCTTGGAAATGCCCAGACACTTCTGCAGGAGAAAAAGGCGACCATTTCAACTGCTATATGTACGCGAGATGATATCATGGTTTACTTAATCAGCAAAGGCATTGAAAAAGGTCTTTCGTTTAAGATCATGGAGGCAGTTCGAAAAGGAAAGGGTCTTCAGCCAGAATGGGAGCAGACTATGGTTGAGCATGATGTGCCAGACTGGTATATATGGTCTTGTAAAAAGATTAAATACATGTTCCCTAAGGCACATGCCGCAGCTTATGTTATGATGATGTGGCGAATTGCATACTGCAAAATCTTTTATCCGCTGGCATTTTATGCTGCCTACTTTAGTATACGTGCCACTGCCTTTTCATATGAATTGATGTGTCAGGGCAAAGAAGTACTAGAACGTCATATGGCTGATTATGAAAGCCGAATGGACACGCTTTCACCAAAGGAGAAGGATTCCTATCACGATATGCGTATTGTTCAGGAAATGTATGTAAGAGGCTTTGAATTTACACCAATTGACTTGTTTAAGGTACAGGCAACAAGATTTCAGATTGTTGATGGAAAGCTAATGCCATCACTAAGCTCTATAGAAGGTCTTGGAAATAAGGCAGCAGAATCCATTGTAGAAGCAGCACTCGGAGGAGCGTTCCTTTCAAGGCAAGATTTTCGAGAGCGCGCCAAAGTGGGACAGACAGTCAGTGATAAGCTTTTGGAGCTTGGAATTTTAAGCGATATTCCAGAGTCCAATCAGCTGTCGCTCTTTGACTTTTAACAAATATTAGAATAGAGGAAAACAAATGAAAATAGGATTTGATAATGAAAAGTATCTCAAAATTCAGTCAGAACATATCAAGGAGAGAATTGACCAGTTTGGCGATAAGCTGTATCTGGAATTTGGCGGAAAGCTGTTTGATGACTATCACGCCTCAAGAGTTCTTCCGGGATTTGCGCCAGATAGTAAGCTTCAGATGTTAATGCAACTGTCTGATATGGCTGAGATCGTTATTGTAATTTCAGCGACAGATATTGAAAAAAACAAAAAGCGTGGTGATCTTGGAATTACTTACGATGTTGATGTACTTCGCCTTATATCAGAATATGAAAAAAAGGGTCTGTATGTTGGAAGTGTTGTAATAACACAGTTCGCAGGCCAGTCAGGTGCTGTTCAGTTCCAGAAGCGTCTTGAAAAGAAGGGTATTGATGTATACCGTCATTACCTTATTGATGGCTATCCATCAAATGTTTCTCTTATTGTAAGCCCTGATGGTTTTGGTAAAAATGAATATGTCCGCACAACAAGACCGCTAGTTGTTGTCACTGCACCAGGACCGGGAAGCGGTAAGATGGCAACATGTCTTTCTCAGCTTTACCACGAGAATTTACGCGGAGTACGTGCCGGCTATGCTAAGTTTGAGACATTCCCGATCTGGAATATTCCTCTAAAGCACCCTGTAAATCTGGCTTATGAAGCTGCTACAGCCGATCTGAATGATGTTAACATGATCGACCCATTCCATTTAGAAGCATATGGTGTTACAACTGTAAATTATAACCGTGATATTGAGATTTTCCCTGTTTTAAATGCTATCTTCGAGCGCATTTATGGAGAAAATCACTATTATAAGTCTCCAACTGATATGGGTGTCAACATGGCGGGAAATTGTATTATCGACGATGAGGTATGCTGTGAAGCATCCAGAATGGAAATTATTCGCCGTTATTACACAGCCATGAATAAGATTGCAAAAGAGGATGGCGGCGAGAATGAGCTGTACAAGATTGAGCTTTTGATGAAGCAGGCAAAAATTACACCAGCTGACCGCAAGGTAACAGTAGCTGCCATGGACCGCGCAAACAAGCTTGGTGTTCCTACTGCTGCAATGGAGCTTCCAGATGGAACAATCGTTACCTCTAAAACAAGTAATCTTCTTGGTGCCTCTGCCGCACTTCTTTTAAATGCTTTAAAGCAGTTAGCACAGATTGATCACGACAGAAATCTGATCTCTCCAGAAGTTATTGAACCAATTCAGAAATTAAAGACAGGTTACCTTGGTGCAAAAAATCCACGTCTTCACACCGATGAAGTGTTAGTTGCACTTTCTGTAACTGCTGCATCAGATCCGACTGCAAAACTCGCAATGGAGCAGATGCCAAAACTGTCTGGATGCCAGATGCATACTTCTGTTATGCTTTCCGATGTAGACAGTAAGACACTTAAGCGCCTTGGTGTTGATCTGACATGTGAGCCTGTACGCGAATCTGCAGCAAAAGGAGAGTTCTGATTTGTTAACAATCAGCTGATAAAAAACAGCAGGGAGGAAAAAATGGAACGCATTGAAATTGTTGAAAATGGCTTGTTTCTCGTATTTGAAATTGCTGATGATAAATGTTTTAAATTTCTTCATTTTGGGAAAAAGCCATTTAATGAAAAAGATATTATTGCGCGATCTACATCATATGGTTTTAGATTTGTTGAAATTAATCTGGCTGGTTATGATCGTCCCTATGAGCGCCATGGAAACAAATATATTGTAACGGCACCTGGCTGGCATATGCGTTATGAATCTATGGAAGACGGCCGTAATCAAAACGGCCGTATTGTGATGTTTGTTCTGCGTGATGAAATAACAGATGTAATAGTAAAAAGCTACATGCAGTTTTATGACGGACTTTCCATTATTCGATTCTGGAACATAGTTGAAAACACAGGCAGCCAGACGCAGGTGTTAGACTATATTTCATCTTTTAATTATGAGGGAATTGACAAGGAAGGATCACTTCCTGCTGATAAAAAGCTGCAAATTCGCATACCGCACAACGGATGGCAAAAAGAAGTCAATTGGAAAACGTATGATCTTTGTGACTTTGGTATGGAACGTATTCAGCCAGCGTGTGATCAGCGCTCCTCAAACCTTCTTACAGTAAGCAATACTGGAAACTGGTCAGCTAAAGAACACCTTCCAATGGGATATCTTGAGAACACGCAGACACATACGGGTATGCTCTGGCAGATTGAAAATAATGGTTCCTGGCACTGGGAGATTGGAGATCAGAATGGTCATCTTTATTTGGCAGCATCTGGTCCAAATGAAATTTATTCTCACTGGTTTAAAAATCTAAAACCAGGAGATACTTTTACAAGCGTGCCTGTTGCTGTAAGCCTAACTGATCAAGGCTTTGATGATGCAGTTGGAACAATGACAAAATATCGCCGTATTATCCGCCGTCCAAATGCAGATAATGAATCTCTTAAAATTATCTTTAATGACTATATGAATTGTTTGTGGGGGCATCCGACGGCAGCAGAAGAGTTTCCACTAATAGATGCGGCAGCAGAGGCCGGATGCGAGTATTTTTGTATTGATGCCGGCTGGTATGCAGATGGTGATTGGTGGGATGCGGTTGGTGACTGGAGAGAGAGCAAAAAACGCTTTCCGAACGGTGTACGTGAAATTACCGATTATATTCGCAGTAAGGGAATGATTCCAGGCGTATGGCTTGAGCTTGAAGTTATGGGTATTAATTGTCATATGGCACAGGAGGTTCCTGATGACTGGTTTTTCATGCGTCATGGAAAACGTGTATATGATAGAAGTCGATATCAGCTTGACTACAGAAATCCAGAAGTTCGTGCCTATGCAGATAGTGTGATAGATCGTCTGATTAAAGAGTATGGCGTTGGCTATATTAAAATGGACTATAACATTGAGCCGGGAATTGGTACCGACTTACATGCCGATAGTGCTGGAGACGGTATGTTATCACACGAGAGAGCTTATCTAAAATGGCTGGAAGCAGTATTTAAACGCTATCCGGATCTTGTAATTGAAAACTGTTCATCAGGTGGTCTTCGTATGGATTACGCTATGCTATCACGATACAGCATTCAGTCTACAAGTGATCAGGATAACTATCGTTATTATTGTACTATTGCAGCAAACTCGCCATCTGCATTGACACCAGAGCAAAGTGCGATTTGGTCATATCCACTTCGTGAAGGAGATCGGGAAGAGGTTGTCTTTAATATGGTTAACGCCATGCTGCTTCGCATTCATCAAAGTGGTCATTTAGCTGAACTTACTCAAGAACGCCGTGATCTGGTAAAGGAGGCACTCGATATTTACAAAACTATTCGAAAAGATATCAAAAATAGTGTTCCGATCTGGCCAATTGGATTATCGCATTTTCATGATGAATGGACCTGTCTTGGTCTGCAATCAGAAAACAAAATTTATCTGGCTGTGTGGAGAAGAAATGGCAATAAACCTGTCATTGAAATTCCATTCGAACAGTTAAATAATAAAGAAGTGTCTGTCAGCTGTCTTTATCCATCATATTCAGAGGTTTTGTTTTCATGGAGCAAAGAAAGCAATGTATTGACCGTTACGATGGAAAAAGAATTTATGGCAAGACTGTTTTGTATTGAAATAAAATAAATAATCGTAAATAAGGCAATTGCCAAAAGGAGCTGTTATGGGAAAATTAGATCAGTATTGTTTTGATGGAACAAATGCACTTTCACTGAAAAAACTGCCGACAGACAGCAAAAAAGATCAGGTTGACAAAGAAAAAATTCTTGCCAAAACAGAAAAAAATCAGGAAAAAATTTTTGCACTTCAGGATAAGCTTTACGCAGATGCAAAAGAAGGACTAATTATTATCCTGCAGGCTAGAGATGCTGCAGGAAAGGACAGTACTATTCGTCATGTCATGGGCGGTATAAATCCGCAGGGTGTACAGGTTTTCAGCTACAAGCAGCCTTCTAAGGATGAGCTTGCGCATGATTATCTGTGGCGCTGCGTTACAAATCTTCCTAAGCGTGGAATGATAGCTATTTTTAATCGCTCTTACTACGAAGATGTATTAGTCGTAAAGGTTCATGAGCTTTACAAAGGCTACCATATGGCAGAACGTTGTTTAAATCCAGATACAATCATTGAGAATCGTTATCGCCAGATTCGCCATTTTGAGGAATATCTGTATGACAACAGCTACCGCGTCGTAAAGATTCTGCTTAATGTTTCTAAAGAAAAGCAAAAACAGCGTTTCCTTGAACGTATTGATCTTCCAGAGAAAAACTGGAAATTTTCCCAAAGCGATATGGCAGAGCGTGCTCTGTGGGATCAATACGATGATGCTTATGAGTGTGCTGTAAATGCAACTGCCACAAAGGAGAATCCATGGTATGTTATTCCGGCAGATCAGAAATGGTACAGCAGATATCTTGTATCAGAAATTATTCTTGATGTGCTGCAAAAAATTGATCCACAGTATCCAACTCTCTCACAAGAAGAAGCCGAGAAGCTTCCGCAGTATAAGGAGATGCTTCAAAATGAGAATATGAAGCATTCATGAAAATTAGATCTAGTATAAAAAGCCCGGCAGGAAGAGTAATCTTTCTGCCGGGCTTTTTTTATATATTTTGACCTCTTTGATACCAGATTGCTACGTGCTTTGCACTTTCGCAATCTTCAAAAACATTCGTAATCCGCTCATTTTTCTTTGAAAAATGGCTACTTACTCATGTTTTTGACCCTGGTATTATTCAAATTGTTCTTTGTGCTTCTTTAACAATGTCTGAATCTTTTCTGTTGGAGATAAGCTGTTTCCAATCGGAACGTCATGATTAAGTGTATTGATGATAGCAGCAGTAAACTTACTCATGTCAGCTTCAATGTACCAGCTTCTCTTAAGCAGCTCTGGAGAACGATAATTCAAGTTAGTTGTGATAACATAATCAAAGTAACCCTGAGAATTGAAATCATCAAACTTCTCTAATCCGTCTGTGAAAAGACCAAATGTACAACATACAACAACATTCTTTGCACCGCGGTCTTTCAGTTCCTTTGCTGTATCAAGCATACTCTCTCCGGAAGAGATCATATCGTCAATGATGATAACAGTTTTGCCCTTGATGTTTGCACCCAAAAATTCATGTGCAACAATCGGATTCTTTCCATTTACAACAGTAGAATAGTCTCTTCTCTTGTAGAACATACCCATGTCAATGCCAAGGTTATTAGCAAAGTAAACAGCACGTCCCATTGCACCTTCATCAGGGCTGATTGCCATTAAATGATCCTTGTCGATTATCATATTTGGCTCTTTCTTTAACAGCGCCTTGATAAACTGGTACGGAGGTGTAAAATTGTCAAATCCGTGAAGCGGAATTGCATTCTGAACACGTGGGTCATGAGCATCAAAAGTGATGATGTTGCTTACACCCATGTCGATAAGCTCCTCTAATGCCAGTGCACAGTCAAGAGATTCTCTTCTGTTACGCTTATGCTGACGGCCCTCATACAAAAACGGCATAACGACATTGACACGGCGTGCACCGCGGCAGGAGCCGATAAGACGCTTCAGATCCTGATAATGATTATCAGGAGACATGTGATTTACTTCACCGCACAGCTGATAAGTTAAGCTATAATTTGTTACATCGACCATTGCAAAAATATCAGAGCCGCGAACAGACTCTTTTAATACACACTTTGCTTCACCAGAGCCAAAACGTGGACAGGAAAAATCAAGCAGATAGGACTTACTGTCATATCCACGGAAATCCAGCATCGACTGACGCTGAGCAAGTGCCTCTGCATCATGCTGACGGAAGGAAACGATATAGTCATCGACCTTCTTTGCAAAATCCTTGCAGCTGTCAAGTGCAGCAATCTTCAAAGGACCAATAGGAATACTGTTTTCAAATGAATAATCAATATTTGCCATTTATAGGACCGCCTTTTTATGTTAGTCTTGCAGTCAGAAATTGCCTCTTGCTTCATATACAATTTTTGACATACACAATCTATTATAACCGCAAAGAAAAGCATAAGTCAATAGAAAAAGTCGACAGAAAAAAATAGTTGCATTTTTGTTTTCTTTGTGATACACTGATTTAAGTGTTATTCTCGTGTGATAACCAATTATTTTAATAAGGAATGGGGTTTGGCATGTCAGCATTAAAGATTATCGTTACTGTTATTTATTGCATTGTTGCGATTGCATTTACAGCTTCTGTACTGATGCAGGAGGGAAAATCCGCAGGTCTGGGCGCAATTGGCGGTATGGCTGAGAGCTACTGGGGCAAGAATAAAGGTCGTTCCATGGAGGGAAAGTTAGAAAGATTCACTCTGATTGGAGCAATCATTTTCTTTGTTGGAGCAATTCTTCTGAACATGAACTTTTAAGTTACAGTTCACACGTCTGTTAATGAGCAAAACAGAGCTGCGAAGCAGCGACACACACAACATGTGGTTTTGTGAATTGGCGTCCTGTGAACAGTTACTTTATCAACAAAAGAAGCGGCTGTCGCAGATTGCGGCGGCCGCTTTGTGCCTTTTTATAAGATCAGCACCCCTTACACGACTAAAGCACTAACATATAAGAATATATAAGAAAGAAGTTTAATTTAAGTGAAGCTATATAAAGAAAAAAAGAAAAAATATTATCGAAAAAAACAGCAGTATAGCGAATCTAGTGAAGTGTTCGATACATCTGCTGATGAAGATTCTCTTAATTCAGAGCAGGATCATGACGATTCAAATCGTGAAGGCAATAAAAAGAAGCTGCTGTTAGAGTTAATGTATGATAAAAATTACCGTCCGATGAAATTTAGGGAATTGTGTGTGCTGTTAGATGTCTCAAAAGCACGCCGTTATGAGCTTGAGACTGCTTTGAATCAGCTTGTTGATGAGGGGAAAATTGGTATTTCTGCTCATGGAAAATATGGTAAACCAGAGTTATTTACGCTTAAGGGTTCCTTTAGCTCCACATCAAGAGGCTTTGGCTTTGTTACAGTAGAAGAAAAAGACAATGATATTTTTATTGCCCCTGATAACACCTTAGGCGCCCTTCCTGGCGATGTTGTCTTAGTATCTGTAATTTCCCATGCCAATGGAAGCAGACGCGAAGAGGGACGTATTGTACGCATTTTAGAACACACGCTTACAAGTGTTGTCGGTACTTTTCAGAAGAACAAAAATTTTGGCTTTGTCCTTCCTGATAATCAGCGTATTCTTCGTGATTTCTTTGTTGAAAAGGGAAAGGATATGGATGCACAAAATGGAGACAAGGTTGTTGCTACAATACTTGACTATGGAAATGAGCATAAAAATCCACAGGTTGAAGTCACTGAAATTCTTGGTGCAAAGAATGAACCTGGTACTGATGTGTTAAGTATTGTGCGAAGCTATGGTATTCCAGAGGAATTTCCACAAGAGGTGCTAGATAGTCTTGATTCCATACCAGAAGAGGTTACAGAAGCAGAAAAAATTGGCAGACGCGACATGCGTGATTTCCATACAGTTACAATTGACGGTGAGGATGCAAGAGACTTAGATGATGCCATATCATTGACTTTTGAAAATGGTATTTATCATCTTGGTGTGCATATCGCTGATGTTACTCATTACGTAAAGGAAGGCTCTTTGCTTGATGAGGAAGCAAAAAATCGAGGCACAAGCGTGTATTTGACAGATCGTGTAATTCCGATGCTTCCAAGAAAGCTTTCAAATGGCATATGCTCTTTAAATGCCGGGACAGATCGCTTGGCTTTGTCATGTCTTATGGACATCGATGAAGAGGGTACCATTGTCAATCATGAGATTTGTGAAACTGTAATTTGTGTTGACCGCCGCATGACATATACTATGGTAGCTGATATTCTCGATGGTGCAGAGGCACCTGAAGAATACAAAGACTTTGTTGATGATTTCAAGTTAATGAAGCAGCTTTCTGATTTGCTTCGCAAGAAACGCTCTGGACGCGGAGCCATTGACTTTGATTTTCCAGAATCAAAAATTATTCTCGATGAAAAAGGTCGTCCTATTGAGATTAAAGCATATGAACATTCTGCTGCAACACGGCTGATTGAGGATTTTATGCTGCTGACTAATGAGACGATAGCAGAGGAGTATTACTGGCTGGAGCTTCCGTTTGTTTATCGTATTCATGAGACGCCAGATGAGGAGAAGCTTAGGACATTTGCCACCTTCCTCAATAATTTTGGCTATTCGCTTCATCTTACAAACCACACCATTCATCCGAAAGAGCTGCAAAAGCTGTTAAGCCGCATTGAGGGAAGTGAGGCAGAGGGGCTAATCTCACGCATTTTGCTGCGTTCAATGAAACAGGCAAAATATTCACCAGAAAATCTTGGTCATTTTGGCTTGTCAGCGAAGTATTACTGCCATTTTACTTCACCGATTCGCCGTTACCCTGATTTGCAGATACACCGCATTATCAAAGAGCAGCTGCACGGAACACTTTCAAAATCACGTCAGGAACATTATGAGCATATCCTTCCAAGCGTCTGTGACAGCTCAAGCAAGCTTGAACGGCGGGCAGACGAAGCGGAGCGTGAGACAGATAAGCTTAAAAAAGCCCAATATATGCGCCGTCATATTGGAGATATCTATGAGGGTGTAATTTCTGGCGTTACCGCATACGGCTTCTATGTAGAACTTACAAATACAGTAGAAGGACTTGTACGTGCTGCCAATTTAGATGATGATTATTATATCTATGATCAGGAGCATTATCAGTTAGTTGGTGAAATGACAGGACGTACCTTCAGCATCGGACAGAGTGTATCTGTTGTCGTAGTTGATGCGGACACGCTGACTAAACAAATTGAATTTTTACTCTACTATCCAGAGGAAGATTGGTCAAAGGGGGAAACGAGACATGGCAAAAGAAAGTCGAAAACTCATCGCAAATAATAAAAAAGCATTTCACGACTATTTTATCGAGGATACCTGGGAAGCAGGAATTGCACTGGTAGGTACTGAGGTAAAATCTCTTCGTATGGGAAAATGCAGTTTAAAGGAATCCTTTATACAAATTCACAAGGGTGAAGTCTTTATCTACAACATGCATATCAGCCCGTATGAAAAAGGCAATATCTTTAATAAAGATCCGCTTCGTCCAAGAAAGCTTCTTGTTCATCGATATGAGATTAACAAGATTGTTGGAAAAATCGACCAGAAGGGCTATACATTAGTGCCGCTTCAGATTTATTTCAAGGGAAGTCTTGTAAAGGTTGAGTTTGCTCTTGCAAAGGGTAAAAAGCTTTATGATAAGCGTGCCGATATTGCAAAGAAGGACACAAGAAGAGAGGCTGAACGAGAATTTAAGGTATCAAATCTATATTAAGCAAAAAAAGAGATCCTTGGAAAACCAAGGATCTTTTTTAGTGGAGCTGAGGGGAATCGAACCCCTGTCCGAAAGCCCATTCATTAAAGCTTCTCCCATCACAGTTGCTCTACATTCATTCCCTCATCCGACTGCCGAACAACAGGCTGCCAGATTCAGTAGCTTCATAAATCTCTTACCACCGCAAAGCTTAGGCGGTAAGGTGCCCTGCAAAGTCGATGCCAGATTCTTAAGCAGCAGGTGACTTAAGGCTGACAGCTGCCATTAGGCAGCGTATGCTAATTCGTTGTTAGCGTTTATATTTAAATCCGACTTTTAACGTGGATCCGGACCACGGATGGCTACTCTAACTTCAAAACCCCCGTCGAAACCAGTACAACCCCGGGAATGCATTCCGGTACAAACTTGTACGGTCACTAACAGTTGCATACTATTTTCATATAATATCACAATGTCACTCATCTGTCAACTGTACTTTTTTGAAAAATCATTAGCCTTTTTTTATATGGTATGCTAAAATAAAAGCCAATAAACCCCACAATTTAACAGAAAGGATAAGGTGACACTCATGCCAAACAACTCTACTAAACTTGCACTGGAAGCTTCTTTGAAAAATTTGTTATTAAAAAAGCCTGTTGACAAAATTACGATTACAGATCTGACAAATGATTGCGGCATCACACGCATGGCTTTTTATTATCATTTTAAAGATATCTACGATCTCGTTGAATGGTCCTGCTACGAGGACGCCTCAAAGGCTTTACAGGGAAAGAAAACGTATGAAACCTGGCAGGAGGGATTGATGCAGATCTTCGAGGCTGTTATGGAAAACAAACCTTTTATCATGAATGTGTATCATGCACTGAGCCGTGAGCAAATTGAAAACTATCTTTTCAGGCTGACGCGTGATTTAATTATGAATGTTATTAATGAATGCTCTAAAGGTATGAACATAACTGCCAGTGAGCAAAGCTTTATCGCAGACTTTTATAAATACAGCTTTGTCGGTGTTATGCTTGACTGGATCAAAAAGGGCATGAAGGAGAATTATCATGAGATTGTAAACGATATATGTATCACAATGAGCGGAAATATTAAAAATTCACTTCAAAACTTCGCTGATAGTAAAAAAACAGCCTAAGCAATGATAGGTTAATAAGTCAACATAGAAGTTTTTTATCAAAATAGGGGGTTTGATTAGTTTTTTGTCATTATTCTTTTTTTGTATATGTATCTTTTTAATTTTATGAGTTAAGATAAGACCATCAAGAGAAAACAACAATGAAAGGTGGTACTGATGATGTCAGAAAAGAAAAATACATTAGGAAAAGCAGTAGCAGTTGCAGCAGGAGTAGGTGCAGCATATCTGGCACTAAAGAAGAAGGAAAACGAGAAGCAGGTTCTTGAACAGCAGGCTGCCCAGAACAGCAATTATAGAAACACTGAGCGCGGCAAATATGATAAGAACAGCAAGGGAATTTATTATACAAATGGTAATTACGAAGCATTCGCAAGACCTGAGAAACCAGAAGGCGTTGATGAAAAGCATGCCTATATCGTAGGAAGCGGACTTGCTGCTTTATCTGCAGCTTGCTTCTTAGTACGTGATGGTCAGATGCCTGGATCTCATATTCATATTTTGGAGGCTATGGATATTGCCGGTGGTGCATGTGATGGTATCTTTGATCCGTCCCGTGGCTATATCATGAGAGGCGGACGTGAGATGGAAAATCATTTTGAGTGTCTGTGGGATCTTTTCCGCAGTATTCCATCTCTTGAAGTTCCAAATGCATCTGTTCTGGATGAGTTCTATTGGCTGAACAAGCATGATCCTAATTATTCCCTGTGCCGTGCAACAGAGGACTGTGGAAAAGATGCTCATACCGATGGAAAGTTCAACTTAAGTCAGAAGGGCTGTATGGAAATCATGAAGCTTTTCATGACAAAGGATGAAGATCTGTATGATAAGACAATCGAAGATGTATTTGACGATGAAGTATTCAATTCTACATTCTGGCTGTACTGGCGTACCATGTTCGCATTTGAAAACTGGCACAGTGCACTTGAGATGAAGCTTTACTTCCAGCGTTTCATTCATCATATTTCTGGTCTGCCGGATTTCAGTGCACTTAAATTTACGAAGTATAATCAGTATGAATCTCTGATTCTTCCAATGCAGAAGTATCTTGAGGCTGCTGGCGTTGAGTTTAGATTTGGCGTTGAAGTAACAAATGTTATTTTCGAATTTAAGGATGGAAAGAAGATTGCATCTGCAATTGAGTGCAAGGAGCATGGCGTTGAGAAGGGTATTGTTTTGACAGAAAACGATCTTGTATTCGTCACAAACGGAAGCTGTACAGAAGGTACTATTTATGGTGATCAGAATCATGCACCGAATGGAGATGCAGAGGTTCGCACAAGTGGCTGCTGGAATCTGTGGAAGAATATCGCAAAGCAGGATCCGTCCTTTGGTCATCCGGAGAAATTCTGTTCCGACATTACAAAGACAAACTGGGAATCTGCTACCGTTACTACACTGGATGACAAGATTATTCCATATATCACTGATATTTGCAAGCGTGATCCGAAAACAGGAAACGTTGTAACTGGTGGTATTGTAAGCTGCGTAGATTCTAATTGGCTGTTAAGCTGGACAATCAACCGTCAGGGACAGTTCAAGACACAGGATAAGGACAAGGTTTGCGTATGGGTATATGGTCTGTTTACAGATAAGCCAGGCAACTTTGTTAAGAAGCCAATGAGAGAGTGTACAGGTAAAGAAATCACAGAAGAGTGGCTGTATCATTTAGGTGTTCCGACTGATCAGATTCCAGAGCTTGCTGAGAACAGTGCAGTCTGCGTACCGACTATGATGCCATATATCACTGCATTCTTCATGCCGCGTACAAAGGGCGACCGCCCGGATGTTATTCCGGATGGCTGCGTAAACTTCGCATTCTTAGGTCAGTTTGCTGACACACCTCGCGACACTGTATTCACTACAGAATATTCTGTAAGAACTGCTATGGAAGCTGTTTATGGACTGCTTGGTGTAGACAGAGGTGTTCCTGAGGTATGGGGCAGTGTATATGATATTCGTGAACTGCTTGACAGTTCTGTAAAGCTCATGGATGGCAAGTCTCCGCTTGATATCCAGCTGCCAGGACCACTGAATGCATTAAAGAAGCCTCTGCTTCATGTTATTCATGGAACGGTAATTGAGAAAGTGCTTCAGGATCATGATATTATAAGATGAGTTATTGCAAAATAGCAACATCGAAGATGTGATTTTGCAAATATAATTTTGAATAGTTAGTAAAAAATCGGCAGGATTATTCTTGCCGATTTTTTTCGTGATTCAGAAGAAAACAGGATCCGGAAGAATTTGTATTGCTATTGTATAGATATTGTAATTTAATATATGTAAAGAAAGAGAGGTGATTTTATGGAACCGATGGGAATTGTACAAAAGTCTGTGTCTTAAAAGGGAAAAATAGAACGAATGTTTTAACAACTTGATGGAGATTTAGCAAAAGAAAAAACGAGAAGTTTACTCGTCAGAGATGAAAAAAGCACAAAATTATTGACAAAAACCTAAAGCTATGGTAAAGTTTAACTGAAATTTATGGAAAAAGCTACACTGATGTGGTTAAAATCAATAAGTAGGAGGAAGGAGTATGAAAAATAAAGTGCGATTTGTTTTATTTATAATTTCAATAATCGCGGTATCTTTTTTTGCACCATTAAAAAGTTTCCAATTAAAATGGCTTATTGATTCGAAATCCAAAGAGGAAGCTTTGGGCTATCTTGTTATTATTTTTTTGATTACAATTTTAAGTTGGTTGTTTGAATACTTTAGTAGGAAGTTATTTACTAATTTTGCTTGCGATGAGATTGAAAAAATTCGTAACCGAATTATGAATAATGTGTTGCACCGATCAATAGAACAGTATAATAATGAGAGTGATGCAGTATATTTGTCGCTTTTAACGAATGATTTACGAACTATATATGATGACTATTATATGTCTATTTTTAATATGATATTTTGGGGTGGGATTATGGCGTGTACATTAGGCATGTATTTGTACATAAGTCCAATATTATTGATTGCAATTCTTGTAATTGCAATACCACCACTTATGCTTCCGCGTATAATGAATGCCAAACTTAAGAAGGCAAGAGATACATTTTCACAACAAATGATAACTTATACACAGTATCTGAAAGAGCTTTTAGGTGGCTTTGAAGTGATACGAGATTTTCTTAGAGAAGATGCGTATAATAGAGAGCATCTTAAAGTGTCATATGAAACTAAAAAAAGCGAATGCACGTATCAGCAAGGTTTGAACAATGTAATTGTGAATACATCTCTTATTAGCAATCTTATTTTTCCAGTTGTACTTTTAATTGGTTTGTTTCTTGTATTTGCAGGAGATATTACAGTAGGAACTATGTCAACAGCGGCAAGTATGGCAAATTTTGTAATAACACCTTGTCATCAGATTGCACAGGCATATGCAAAAGTAAAAGCAACTAAGGGAATTAGAGGTCGCTTGCAAGTAGCAATGGCTAGTCAGAAAGATAAAGAAGGTAGTCAGCTGGATAGCCCTATTAAAGAGGTTAAATGCGAAAGAGTAACTTTTACATATCCTGAAAGTAATAGGAGAGTAGTAAGCGAGGTAACTTTTACTATTAAGTCTGGACAGAAATTTGCACTTGTGGGAGAGAGTGGATGTGGTAAATCAACATTTGCAAAATTGCTTCTTCAATATTATCAAGAGTACAAGGGAGGTATTTTAATCAATGGGCGACAGATAAAAGAACTTGAACGAAAAAGTCTTTACAAGAGAGTTGGCTATATTGCTCAGACAACATATCTATTTAATGATACAATATATAATAATATTTGTTTAAAGGAAGTATTTTCGGATGAACAAGTGCGTCTGGCAGTTGAGTCATCAGGACTTTTAGCTTGGATCCAAACACTTCCAAATAGATTGGATACTGTTCTTAGCGAGAATGGGAAGAATTTGTCTGGAGGACAGAGGCAGAGAATTGGTATTGCACGCCTTATTCTTCGCAAATATGATTTTATTGTTGCTGATGAGATAACAGCAAATTTGGATACTGAGACATCTCAACAGATTATGGAGAAATTACTAAAAATGTCAAGTAGTATGTTGGTAATTACTCATGATATTTCAAGCCGATTTTTAAAACAGTTTGATGAAGTGTATCAAATGAAAGAAGGAAAAATAAATTTGATAGAAAAAGGGGGGGATTTATGAAAGGAAAGATATTAAGAGAAACCTTTGATAAGAACTTGAATGAGGTAATTAGATTAAAACAAGCGGAAGATTTCAGAGATAGTTTTGCAGGTATATAAATATGGAATAAAGCAAACAATTTTAACAAATGGGATCTTGTTGGAGAATATTATATTTCTTTTAATCACTAAGAGCCACACTGATTGCAACATGGCAACCGTCGTGGCTCTTATAAAGTGCCAGTGCTTACTTAAAAAAGCGAATTTTACTTATTATGAATAAAGTGCACTTTTTCAACTTTTTTCAAAAAAAATTTTTTTACTTATTAGATTTTTTACTTATTGGCAGGCAGCTTATTACTTTAAAGTAAAATTCAATTGCACTTTTTAAAAAATGTAAAAGAATGGCTTAAATGCTTTGAATTCGGAATAAAGTGCACTATATTTCAGATTGCACATTATTCCTAGATTGCACTTTATGATAACGTGCAATCTGAAAGTCCATAATTGATGTGCGAATAAAGTGCTATAACTGAATGAATAGGTGCGCGTCATGTGACCAACCACGTCATTCAATCGCCATACTATAAAGTGCACTACCTTGACTAAATTTCTAAAGTTTTATTGTAAAGCACACATCTCAATAGAGTGTGTTTTTTTATGTGTATGCATTTATAAATAGTTCATAAGAGTTATGCTCATTAAGTTCAATTTGGAAGCTAATGCAAAAAGAACAAAAGTTCGCAAATAAGGATTGACATAGTAGAACAAATGTACTACAACAATGATTAGAACGAATGTTCATAAGTGTAACGAAAGAGGGAATTGCGGATGAAACGATACTACAATACGAAGGGAAGCGCAGAGCGAATACGTCAGTTGAGAAAGGGAAGTCATGTTACTCAGTCAATGCTTGCATTTTTGCTGCGGGAGCAATAATTGCAGTTGGAGCCGCGGCTACATTTCTTATTACGACAGGGGGCACTTGCAACAGTAACAACATTTGTAGTTGTAATGTCAGTGTAGTTTTTTATATTTTATAAACACGATTCAAATTAAGTAGAAAAAACATGGGATATAGGTCAAAATACTAGGCCATATCCCATGAAGTGTTCAATCATATAAATATAAGTCAAGATAATAATCAACTTGCTCTAGTTCTTCTGGAGTTAATTGTTTTTTATCAATAAGTACAGGACATGTTAGATCCTTTTTATCTCCAGTCAGGAAAAGAATCATATCATTTTCAATAATAACATCAGTAATTTTATTTGTGTTAATTTCATTTTCTAATCCAGTTGACAAGGATCTATGAATAATACAATAAGCTTTAAAAAAGTATTCAATTTGACATCCAGTATTTTTTTTTAAGACGTTCAATGTTTTTCTGAGTGCGATATACTTATAATTTATAAGGATTACAATAAGCATAATCAGAGCAACAATGAGAATGCTAGTTGTTACAATGTCTATAAATCTTAAAGTGAAGTGATATTTTATATACACGTAGGAACCATATACCAAAACTATAGGGTCCAAAAGAATCCAGAAAATAGCGATAACTTTTAAAAATTTGATCCGTCTAAACTTTTTTGAAACGATTTTCCAAATTGAATCTATATAACGTTTGATCAAATCAGGGGTTAGTGTAGTTGAAATAAAAAACTCTTCCATTAGAAAAATATCTCCTTGTCTTGTTGTGGCAGAACTTTTACTGATATTAATCATAAGAAAATTCTAAATACATGTCAAGAAAATTTATAATCGTATAACTCTGATAATCCTTATGGAGCTTATGATGCCGGTATTGAATGGACTATCTGTGGAATACCATGGGGACAGGTTCGGCAGCTCTTTAATTGGGTACGTTGGCTTAATTACTGTCACTATGGCTTACAATTAAGTTATGTAAAGGCGCCAGAAGCTGCAAAAGTGGCTATGGCATTTTTACACATTGGGGTCAGAAACTGGTAACCAACAAGCTCAGATGGTTCGTTTACATTTACTTTTGAAGATAACAAACTTAAAATGGATAGTGTCAAAATTGCGTGGGGAGATTTTTACGCAAAACTGTCAGATTTGGGTATTAGTGACACGTTGGATATCAATCAATTAGCGATTGCAGTAGGATATGGTAATATAGAAACGAAATATACGGTAAGTCTTACAAAAATTGAAATCGAATTTTCAATTTCAATTCCAATTGATGATAAATGTAGTGGAAATATTTCTATTAAGTATATCTTCAAAAATGAAGGGCAGCTGAATCAGAATGAGTTAGCGATTTATGGGGAATTGGTAAAGGTTCCAGAAATGTCAGCATGGTCGCTTGCACAGCAAGATGGTGTTAGTATGCTAAACAGCATTTTGACAACAAGTTTAATTTTTGCACTTGGTATAGTAGGTATTGCGGCTTTTCTGCCAGAAGGAGCACTTGCAATATTAGCGATATTTGTAGTAGCAGTATAATGTTTGGTAATTTATAAACATAATTGAATCTATGCAAAAAAACATGGGATGCAGTATGCTATCTTAGCTTGCATCCCATGGCTTTTAAGAATATATAAAATCATACAGGTATAAATCAATATAATATTGAATTTGCTCTAGTTCTTCTGGAGTTAGTTGCTTTGTATCAATAAGGACAGGACAAGCCAGATCCTTTTTATCACCAGTGAGGAAAAAAATTATATCATTTTCAATAACGACATTAGTAATTTCATCTATACTAAGTTCTTCTTCCAATCCTGTTGTTAAAGATTTGTGAACGACATAATCAGCTTTAAAAAAGTATTCTATTTGACACCCAATATTCTTCTTTAATATTTTCAGAGGTTTTCTCAATGCAATATACTTGTAATTTATAAGGTATACTACAGCTACAATTGTAAGAATACTGAGTAGAACTATTGAAAAAAGGCTAGAATGCGTTTTAGCATACACTATATAGCAATAGAAATCATATCCCAAAACTAACCAACTTAAAAGTATTAAAATACTAACATAAATTTTAAAAATTTTAACTCGCTTAAACTTTTTTGAAACAATTTTCCAAATTGAATCCGTATAACGTTTTATTAAATCGGACGTAAGTGTAGTTGAAATTAAAAACTCTTCCATTAGCAATATCTCCTTTTTTAATGTAACAGAACTCTTATTGACATAATGATATAATACGAAAGTTTTAAATATATGTCAATGAAATTTACTATATCAACATGAAATGTGGGGTCAGTGGTGACCATGGGGACAGGTTCGGCGGCCTTTTAATTGGGTACGTTAGCTTAATTACTGTCACTATGGCTTACAATTAAGTTGTGCAAAGGCGTCAGAAGCTGCAAAAGTGGCTAATCACTAAGAGCCACACTGATTGCAACATGGCAACCGTTGTGGCTCTTATAAAGTGCATTTTTAATGCTTTACTTAAAAAACGAATTTTACTTTACTGAAAATATTCAAACTCACACGCAAAAAATAAAGTGCACTTTTTTGTATTTTTCTCAAAAAATTTTTTTTACTTTTTAATTTTATTTTAATCTCTAAGCTTTACCGCATTTCTCGCACCGCGTCGTCTATCATCTTCAAGAGCAGCGTAGTGCTTTTTGGTTGTATTTACATCGTTATGTCCAAGAACATCTGCCACCAAATAAATATCGCCAGTTTCGCGATATAAATTTGTTCCGTAGGTACTGCGCAACTTATGAGGTGTGATATGTTTGACTGTCGTAACAGTTTGAGCATATTTTTTTACGAGCTTTTCAACAGCTCTTACACTGATTCGTTTTTTTTGAAGGGATAAAAACAAAGCTTCCTCATGACCAGCTACAGCCTCTGTTTTTTTACGTTCTTCAATGTATGAAAGAAGAGCACTTTCAACTTCATCTCCAAAATAAACAACAACCTCCTTACCGCCTTTTCTATGAATGCGAATACCGTCATTTTTAAAATCAACATCATCAATATTTAGTCCTACGCATTCCGATACGCGGATGCCTGTTCCAAGCATTAATGTAAGCAGCGCTACATCACGCAATTTTGTCCTGTCATGGAAACGTTGTTCTCGCTCAGATAGTTTATCACCACTTTCTGCCTGATCTAGCAGCAATGCCACTTCATCGATATCTAGCCTTGTAATTGCCTTATCATGTACCTTTGGCATAGTTACAAGATCAACAGGGTTATACATAATATCTTCATGCTGAATAAAATATCGATAGAAAGAGCGAAGAGAAGCAAGCTTTCGTTTTAATCCTAACTCATGATTTGTTTTTGTATTATTGCTTCCTTCATTTTTAGGATCCGTATATGCCTGCAGATACTCAAGATATTCCTCAATATCAGTGGGACGAAGCTTCTCCAAATCGTCTAATGTAATATCACGAATTTCCTTTTGAGCAAAAATAGGATTATTTTCATGCAAATATGAAAAAAATACATTTAAATCGTATGCATAAGCAATTCGGGTGCGCGATTCTGTATGAGGCTGGATACCACGAAAATAATCCTTTGCATAGGGTGGAAGAGTACTAATTAGCATTCGCAGGCGGTATGTATTATCAATGTCAATCTGCTCACTGTATGAATTAACTCCCATTTACAATTCACCTCCTTACTGAACTGTTTTTGCAGAATTTTTAGCTTTATCTAGTGTTTTTTCTTGTATTTTTCTATTCTGGATCAACTGTTTTACGTCCATATGTGTGCGTGCAGCTGTCCAGTCATCAATATTGCCATTTTCAATAGCATGAAAAAAGCGGTCTTTGGCATCTGGATAAAGAGATGTTAATTGTTTCATAAGTGGCTTCATATCACTTCTTGCAGAATGACCATCGCGCGGACAAAGGTTTTTAATAACAGGAAGCTGATATTGCTGTGCGAAGTTTTTAATTTCACCCTCGCTTACATAAATAAGTGGACGAATTACAGCAATTTGACTATCATCATATGCAGTATATGGTGATACGGCATAAAAACGCCCCTCAAACAGCATAGACATCATCATTGTATATATAATATCTTCTTTATGGTGACCAAGAGCCAGCTTGGTACAGCCAAGTTCTAATGCTTTTGAAATCAGTGCACCACGACGAAGATTTGCACAAAAAGAGCAAGATCCATTTGGATTTTCAGGATGAAATACAATATCTTTTATTTGCGTATGACAAATAAAAAATGGAACGTCAAGTTCATCACAAAGCCTCTGGACAGGCGTAAAATCCATTCCAAAGCCAATATCAATAGTAATTGCACAAATGGTAAAAGAAGCTGGATAGAAGCGTTTGAGACCTGCTAGCGCATATAATAATGCCAGACTATCTTTTCCACCAGAGACTGCCACTGCAATTTTATCTCCATCTTCAATTAAATTATATTCATCTGTTGCCTGACGTACATAGCGGTATAATTTTTGTAATTTCATCCTTCTTTTGCGCAGGAAACCTCGTCCGACGTGTCGGGCGGGGAGGAATGCACCGAAACACGTTCCTTAACTTCCTGTCCTTTCTTCTTTTTTGTTTGATTCGTATGGCACTCTGTAATACCCACCTGCATATTGATATATTGTCAGCTGTTTGAGTGCCACTGATTTCTTTTCAGGCAACAAGATTACTCGTGATCCATTGTTATGGCATCCGGCATTCTCATACTTTTTCTTTTGATATAGCAAAATATCATGCGGCTGTATTGGATAGTGCTTGTTACGAATGCTACGTTTTCCTTTTGTGACTTTCTGCTTTCGATACAGGTGTAGGTTTTCAGAATCTTTTCTATGATTTCTGCTGATCCTGCCATTAAACAATTCCTGACCAGATTGTTTCTTTCCATCCCTGCTGTCAATATACTTTGCATCATAGAATTTTTCCAAAACTCGATTATTTCGACGTTTTTTCTTAAAGTACACAGGTTTCGTTCGATGCTTTGGACAAAACAGACCCATTACATAAGCATCATTCACATGTGACTTTTTAATGTCAAGTTTCCGTCTGCTTTCCTTTGTCTTTGCTCCGTATGTGATATGTACAGAACTGTTTGGAAGCAGGGCTGTTACCTCGTTATACAGCGTCCATCGGATGCTTGTCATATAAGAGACACCTTTAAACTCAGCCAGTTTTGGTTTCCAATTCCAGAGCTTTCCACCCGGCTTGTGATTTTTTGGTGTGTGGCACTTATCACATACCGTAATCAAATTTGACATTCTGTTTGTTCCGCCCTGACTCCGATATTTGATATGATGCACATGCAGAATCGCCCCATCTTTAACGCTTTTCTCACAGCACTGGCACTTATAGCCATCTCGGAGAAACACAGCTTCTCGGAGCGTCGCGATTCCATATCGTTCACCATGCTGGTAATCAGAACCCTGTGGCAGTGGCTTTCCTTCCTCCACGGCTTTTAGAACATGTGTATCAAAATTTCCCATTTCCAGCGTGATATCTGTTATCGGCATCACCTTACAGATTCGTTGAATTGCATCGATATGGATCTCTTTCTTGTGCTCCAATGACGGAGCGATCCATCCTTCTTTTCGTCTTCGATTATCAAAACGAGGAGCACGATACCGCTTTCGGTTACGTCGTTGTCTGCGATACTGTCTTTTATCATCGCGTTTCAACTTTTCGTCAGTAAGCGTATCAATCTGCATTCCAAGATATTCGTGCCTTTCTGATTTTGCAGAGATTCCGATATGGATATATCCGGTATCCATGCATAGTTCAATCGGCTGAATCTCTGTGCTTTTCCGTTCCGTCAACTGAATCGTAAACGGACGATAGCCGAAAATCTTCGCCTTCTTTTGTTTGAGCAGCCTACGTGCTCTGTATTCGTTTGTCGGCATCAAAGGCTTGCCAAACAGATCAACTACTGCTACCATAAGCAGCTCCTTTCCTTTTGTGTTTCTAAGTTTCTAATAGGTTCGCTTACGCGTCCCATACCAGACGATGTTGCTGTCCCGTATGGATTCTCAATAAAGTTTGTCCTCTTCGCCAATGTTATCGGCAGTTTAACGCATACCGCACTTCCCCGTACCCGTAAGGGATGTTTAACGGCATACCGTAGAACCTGGGACTAGAGGAGTATCCACAGGGTACCTATTTTGCCGATAACGTAGAAATCGAATAGTTCGCCTGACCTGGTTTGGTAGGTTCCATCGAATTCCAAGGCTAATCAATATCGACCTTTCGGTCACGCCTTCTGGTAACAAACAGAACCCATAAAAGAGTGGTTTCCCTTTTACAAGCCCCGTCCGAGGTCACCTCGGGCGCGGGTTATTGACAACTATATGTCTTACCTTTCACGAAGTCTCCGCACCTATGCGGTGCATAGCACGCTGTTTCCATAAGCGGTTGGTGCCAACAACCAGGATACCGATTCGATGAGCAACACAGTATTTGATAATTGCTGCACTGATTGTACTGGTCTTGTCGAAAATCAGCCATGCAGAACCTCCATTAATTTTTGATAAAAATTGTTTAATTATAAATCTATTATATGCCAAAACCGAGCAAAATACAACATCTTGTCGTATAATCATAATTATACGACAAGATGAATTTGGGAAAAAGGGGCTTATAGGCAAATTACTACTGTCTCTCGCTTGCATCAGTATTTCTTTTTTGCTATGATGATGCCGAAGAAAAGGCAGTGTTGACAAGAGAAAGGAGAAATTTCTATGATGAAAAGACGATTTACTACAATCACTACAATCCTTGCAGGAGTTCTTGCAAGTAATACTGCTTTTTTTGCAACTCAGACGATTGCAAAACAGGAAATGCAGCCTACAATGCAGGCAACTGATCGGTACATGATTATTGATTTGGCAGGCATTCCACTTGACCAAGCTCAAAACAACATGGATGCCCAGATTCCTGCCGATACGCAGTTAACCGAAGACTCATCAAGCCTGTCCGAGCAGGATGAGTCTGAAATGTCAATGGAATTGGTGGATCAGTCGGAGTCTTCCGTATCGGAAGAAACACTCCCTTACTATTTGTCCCTCTCATTAGTTGATGCAGCCAAAGTTGCTTACTTTGACAAACTGGATGAGTTGGAGAGTAGTCTGTCCCAAACTGATCCTGATATTGCCGGTACATTGACATATGCCGTTTCTGACATTCACGCAGGGGAGCCAATGATTTCTTACCTGCTTGATCAGTATGCCGGGTATGATATATACTCAGCCGTCGAATTTTGTGAAGCAGCCTCTTTACAGCAGGCAGATGAAAGCGGAATGTACAGACTTTTGTTGCAGCAGGAGGAGGGAGCTGATGTCGTGCATTACAGCATGTCAGATGGAACACTTCAAAAAACTGCTGTTGATTCCTTCGTGAATGAGTATGGTGATACGGCTGTTAGTCTGGATGCAAATACTAACCACTGGTTAATCGTGCATTTGATTCCTGAGTCTACACCGGACGAGTCAAGTGTAGACGGTGAAAACCAAGAAGAAACCGACGAGGCAGCCTCTCAGTCACTGGAAGGGAAAGTGGATGAGGATACTTCTGAAACATCATCACAAAACGTCGCAAAGGCAGACCCGACAAAACCATCAGCTACAGTAGCGCCAACTGCTGCAACAACTGCAACCACTACTACTTCTCCGGCTCCAACTACCACACAAACACCGACAGCAGCACCGACTACCACTGCGCACACCCATAACTGGGTCGCAGTAACAAAAACTGTCCACCACGATGCAGTTACAAGTCAGGTATGGAAAGAGGATAGTGCAGCGTGGGATGAGACGGTTGTAACGAAAGCAGCATGGGACGAGCAGGTACTTTCTCAGGCGGCCTACGATGAGCCGGTGCTGGTGTCAGAAGCATATGATGAGCCAGTGTATGGATGGGTCGGCGTTTGCAATGCATGTGGTCATAAGTTCTTCGATCCAAATGAGGATATTGATGTACATATGCATCAAGGCTGTTGGTCTAGCTGGCATGATGAATGGCTGCAGATCGGCACGACTCACCATGATGCAGTCTATAGTACTGTACATCACGATGCCGTATATACTACCGTCCATCATGATGCCGAGACGACCGTTGTTCATCACGATGCAACTGGCCACTATGAGACAGTCGTGACACAGGCAGCATGGGATGAGACAGTGACAACCGGATACAAATGCTCTGGTTGCGGCGCGACAAAGTAATTGGCGTTGCATTATTATGGCAGCAGATGGGTTTATCTGTCTGCTGCTGGACCGAGAAAATCAACCTACAGAGACCGGAGTTTTATAAGAATATTTATTTTATTTAAGGGGGATAACACCATGATGCAGTAATCAGTAAAAAGAAGGGAGAGACGGCATGGCAAAAATAAGCAGACAGAAATTTTCCGGCATGGGGTATTATGAAGAAGATTTCCAAAAGGACAGAAAGTGGAGCTACGATCTGACAATAAACTCAACCTTATATTTAATTTTGCGGATTTCAGCCCTACAATTCTGGAAAAAGCTGTTAGTATGAGATGGCGTTAAGAGAGCTAGATATAATAGCAGTTGGCGAAGAAGACCAATGCGTGTTTTTTAATATTTGATTATTACAAACAACAGGCAGAAGAAATACACCTCTGCCTGTTGTGTTATTTAATTATTTACTTGCGGTTTCTGATTCCATAGTTTCAGTTTCTGTCTCAGATTCTAAATGGGAACTAATTACAAGCCAACGGCCACATTTAGAAGTCTGATAGGAGACTGTGCCATCTGTAACTTCCAGCTGTTCTGATGTGATCTTTCCATTTTCATCCAATTTATACAGGACAACCTGAGAATCAGGATCAACATCCATGCTAAAGGTAACATCTCCGTATGGAACTACCTCTTCATCATCTATGTAAGCCTGAACGTTTGTAATATTCAAATCTTTTGCATGAATATCTGGCAAAATATCTGCAATCACAAGACCGATAATAGGATCATTTGACCCAATCTGAGTGTAGGAGAGAGTGACATTGTCTGAAAGACCCTCGATTTGTGGATATCTTTCATCAGAATCTGTAGTTATTTCCTCTGCAAATGATTCTGATTCAAATTCTGTTTCAGGCACCTCAGTGCTTGCAGATTCATCAGCCATACTAGATTCCTCTATATCAGTTGGATCAGCTAACTCAATAATAATTGTCTGAGGACCTTCTTTCTTTTCAGCGCAGCCAGATACAGCAGCACATGCAGCAGCAGTAATCGTGCCTATGATAAAAAATTTTTTTCTCATGATGATTTTCCTTTCCTGATATTTTAAACTAATTTTAACTATACCAAAAAGTTGTCCATAGATCAACCAAACAAATGTATTTTTTTGATTTAGAGGTGAAATAAGAGATATATCAATTTATTCGCAAAACCCTAGTTTAACGAATAAATACATCTGAAAGTAAAATGATGGCTTAAACACCATCATTTTACTCGTTCTTTTAATAAATTGTCGCATGCAGTTTTTCAATGGTTTCTGGCCATACAGGATCCAGATTTTCTCCATTTGAAGTATATAATCCGTCATAAGGAATACGATCCATTACCACTGTATAATTTCTGCATTCCAAAGCAAGTGCGGCCAATCCAGTGATTTGCTCAGCTGTAAAATTATGCTGAATTGACAAGTTTGTCATTGATGAACCTAATTTCAATATTTCTAATGCATTCATGGTTTTAAGCTTTTCAAGAAGTTTTTGCAGAACAATTCTTTGACGTTCGGTTCTCTGAAAATCGTTGCTTCCTACATAACGATCACGCATATATCCAACTGCCTGCAAACCATTTAAATGTAATGTTCCAGCCGCTGAAAGCTGATATTCTGACGGATCAAATCCTCTCAATGTTGCCATTTCATTGATATAACCATTGATTACCGGAATCTCTGCATCTGTTATATCAAGATCAACGCCCCCGAATAAATCAATTATATCGGCCATGCTGACAAAATCAGTTGCGATGTAATTATCAATCGAGATTTGAAAATTTGATTCAAGTGTGCTTTGTAACAGTTTTGCTCCGCCTTTGGCAAAAGAACAATTAAGTTTTCCATATCCAACATTTGGAACATTTACACCAGTATCTCGCATGAAAGAAATAAAAGAAATTGTCTTTTTATTTCGATTTAATGAGGCTAAAATCATTACATCAGAATTTCCATTCCAGGAACCATCACGTCTATCACTGCCAATTAAGAGTACTTGATACTGATCCGGAATCACAAATGTTGATGACTTCTCTTCTGCTCCATGTTTTGCCAGATTTTCAAATTTGGAAAAAGTATTCTCCAGCCAATTCACAGATTTGGAAAATGTATTATCAGAATCTAATTTTCCTGCGACAAAAATGGCGGTTGGACCATTTTGAGAAAGAATTGTTTCAGTGCAGCCAGATAAAACTCCAACAACAGTGATTGTACATAAAAGCAGTATTATCCGTTTTGCCATTTTGTTAAGCATAATCTTTAATTTTCTCCTTTATTAAGACTTGCATTATCGTAGATTGTCATTTTTATACGTCAATCTTTCACAAATGTATAGTTTACCACAAAACAAAAAGCGCGGCAACGGTAAATTTCTTTACGCCCATCTCTTTTTGTGATAAAATTATCCTATTGAAATCTATGCGAACGCATTTTCGCAAACTTTTGTTTGCATTTTCTTCTGATTTGTGCTATACTATTTTCAAGTATAAATCAATGCTTATCAATATATGATTAATAACTTAGCTTGAAAAAGGAGGACTTATTTATGACATATGGAAAAATCACAAATAAGCAGCGTGAAGTACTAGAATATTTAAAACAGCAGGTTCTGCATAAAGGTTATCCGCCGTCTGTACGTGAAATCTGTGATGCTGTCGGATTAAAATCTACATCTTCCGTTCATGCCCATCTTGAATCACTTGAGAGAAATGGTTACATCCGCAAGGATCCAACAAAACCTAGAGCAATTGAAATTGTTGATGATGGCTTTAATCTTGTTCGCACTGAGACTGTCTATATTCCTGAGGTTGGAAAGGTTGCTGCCGGACAGCCGATTCTTGCTATTGAAAATATTGATGCCTATTTACCATTCCCGGCATATATGATTCCACAGGGAAAGGATGTTTTTGTATTGACAGTTAAGGGTGACAGTATGGTTGACGCAGGTATTTTTGATGGTGATAAGCTTGTTGTCGCTAAGCAAAACACCGCACAGAATGGTGAAATTGTCGTTGCACTTGTAGATGATTCTGCTACTGTTAAAACTTTTTATAAAGAAGATGGTCATTATCGTTTACAACCTCAAAACAGCTCTATGGAACCTATTATCGTTGATAATGTTGAGATCATAGGAAAGGTAATCAGTCTGTTCCGTCCAAAGATTGTTTCTTAAAAGCTAAAAAGACCGTATCCTTAGAGACTTTTCTCCAAAGATACGGTCTTTTTGTGCTGTAATTTATAAAGCGGCCTCTTTAATGCCAAGCTGTTCCTTTGACACTGAGATTGCATCTCTCCAAAGACGCTCAAGATCGTAGAATAAACGATCTTCCTTATTGAATATATGAACAATAATATCGCCAAAGTCAAGCAGTACCCAGCCAGATTCTGATTTTCCTTCAATACGGCAATGATTGCCATTTTTCATCATCTGCTCTTCTACATTATCAGCAATTGCCTGCAGCTGATTGTTATTCTCAGCATCTGCAATCACAAAATAGTCTGCCATAACAGAAATACCGCTGATATCAAGAACACTGATTCGGCTTCCTTTTTTATCCTCAATTGCATTGTAAATCAATGCTGCCTTTTGCTTTACTTCCATAAGTCAGTTCCTTTCTGTTTCATTTTCTACGTCTTTTTCACCACACAGCGCACGATAATAATCACAGGACTTTTTTGTCAGGCTGTCAATCGGAACTTTTTTTGACTTCAGATAACGAAGCGTCTGATCCATAATTTCGTAAACGGTGCGATCAATATCAATAAACGCCATTTGACGCAGTTTGGACAGGTTTGACGCTTTATTTCTCCTTGGTTCAATATAGTCAGCAACAAAAACAATCTTCTCAAGAAGACTCATTGCCGGACGTCCTGTAGTGTGATTCTCAATAGCATTTAAAATATCCTGATCTTTAATCCTATAATGGTCAGCTGCAATAAAAGCGCCAAGCTTTGCATGAAGAAGAGATGGGCTTTGTTCTTGTGCCTTTGTGATCGGAATATTGTTGCGCTTGCATTTATCAAGTTTAATATCATCCGGGATACATTTTGCACAGTCATGAAGAAGACCAGCTAATTCTGCCTTGTGAAGATCTTCTCCATAACGCATTGCAAGGCAAACAGATGTGTATGCAACACCAATGGTGTGCTCAAAGCGGTCTTCATCCATCTTCTTTTTCAAGCGTCTTCGGATGTAAAGAATTTCATCATTAACCATAAAATGGATCCTCCCGTATATTATGATGTTTGGGTCAAAAGGTATTTTGCCCCAAACTGATATCCACGAATTGCTCCGCCCCCTGCAACTTTCGCAATTCTAAAAACATTCGGATTCGCTGATTTTCCTTGAAAATCGCTGCATCCTCATGTTTTTGCGGGTCCCAAGCTCAAAAACCTAATCGTGCAAGCACGAACGGCTTTTGGAGCTTTTGACCCTGGTATCATATTATTATTTTGGAAGAACGATCTTTCTCTTCTTCTCTTCTTTTGCCGGGCGATACAGTACGATCATCTTTCCGATTACCTGTACAACTTCTGCGCGTGTACGCTCTGCTAATACCTCAGCAATAGAAGAACCATCATCAAAACAGTTCTTCAATACATGAATCTTAATCAGTTCACGTGCTTCTAATGCTTCGTCTACTGATCTGGTAATTTCTGGTGTCAGGCTGGACTTTCCAATCTGAAGGATCGCAGACTGATCCATAGCCAGACTCTTTAAATATGCTCTCTGCTTACTTGTCATTTAAAGTCTCCTTTTTCTTTACTCGTGATAATAATCAAAGTGCTGACCATACATCTTAACAGTATCGCCATCTTCGATTCCAAGATCCTCAAGCTCCTTTAAGATTCCTGTCTCCTTTAAGAAGCGCTGGAAGAAAGTAAAGCCCTTCTCGGAATCTAAGTTTGTATAGCCAAGCATCTTTTCAATACGAGGTCCTTCAACTGTAAATAAATGTTCATCTGTTTTTTCTACTGTATAAGGAAGATTGCTTCCAAGATCGTATTCCGGAACATATTCCTTTTCATAAACAGTCGGTTCTGGATCCATTGTAGACAGAATCTGCCATACATGGTATAAAAGCTCTTTTAAGCCCTGATTTGAAGCTGCTGAAACTGGAAATACCTTTAAGCCTTCTGGTTCAAAAGTATTCTTTAAACGCTCAATAGGATCTTCATCGCCATCTTCTGTCTGAATAACGTCAACCTTATTGGCAGCAATGACAGCTGGTTTCTTTAACAGCTCTGGATCATATGATGCCAATTCATTCTGAATGGTGCGAATATCTTCAACTGGATCGCGGCCTTCAGTGGAGGCTGCATCTACTACATGAATGAGTACTTTTGTACGCTGAATATGTTTTAAGAACTGGAAGCCAAGGCCGATTCCTTCTGAAGCACCCTCAATAAGACCAGGAATGTCAGCAAGTGCAAAACCGTTTGTACCCTCAAGGTCTACAATTCCTACATACGGATCAAGCGTAGTAAAATGGTAATTTGCAATCTTTGGCTTTGCATTTGTTACCATTGATAAAATGGTAGATTTTCCAACATTCGGATATCCAACAAGTCCGACATCTGCGATAACCTTTAACTCTAAGCGAACCCAAAGCTCCATAGCCGGCTGACCTGGCTTTGCAAACTTAGGAACCTGCATGGTAGGTGTAGCAAAATGCATATTTCCGGCGCCGCCTCTGCCACCTTTTAAGATTACTTCACGCATATTTTTTCCAGACATATCGGCAATAATCTTTCCGCTTGCATCGTCACGAATGATTGTTCCTTCTGGAACCTTTACAATCAAATCCTGTCCGTCTGCACCATGAGAGCGGCGTTTTTTTCCGTCCTCTCCAGACTGCGCAATATATTTGCGTACATGACGAAAGTCATTTAATGTATTCAGACCCTTATCTACTTCAAAAATAATGTCTCCGCCTCTTCCGCCGTCGCCGCCATCAGGACCACCGGCAGCAACAAAAAGCTCACGACGAAAGCTTACATGTCCATCGCCACCCTTACCGGATTTAATGAATATTCTGGCACTATCTATCATAAATACGTTACCAATGCCTTTCTTTTGATTTTCTTTTTATATATTGTTGCTTTTTTTCTTGTTTTTATCTACATTACCCAAAAGAGACCGTTGCGAACGGCAACGGTCTCTCCTCGTTTCATACTATTAATCTTACTCAGCCTTTGGATAAACAGAAACCTGCTTCTTATCCTTGCCCTTTCTCTCGAAACGGACAACTCCATCAACCTTCGCAAATAAAGTATCGTCTCCGCCGATACCTACATTGTTACCTGGATGGATATGGGTTCCACGCTGTCTGTAAAGAATGTTTCCAGCTAAAACGAACTGTCCATCTGCTCTCTTTGCACCAAGTCTCTTGGACTCGGAATCACGGCCGTTCTTTGTAGAACCAACACCCTTCTTATGTGCAAATAACTGAAGATTCATCTTGAACATGATTTACACCTCCCTGAATCGGATTTTAATATACTTCTTACCATACTCCTCGGCAATACTTGTCAAACCAAGTACCATCGAGTCCAACAATAGCCTGGAATCCTTCCCGACACCATGAGGAAACGAAACAGCAAGACTGCCAGTTTTCTCATCTATCTCACCGGAGAATGTATCATCCGTAAATTGCTCAATAGAATTTACGGTATTCTGCGCTAAAACGGAAACCGCTGCACAAATGATATCCTGCCCGTGCTCTGCATAGCCGGCATGTCCTTTTATAGAAAAACCAACATACGCTTTGGAAGCATCCCGGATAATCTCTACCTGAATCATTGATTAAGCGTTGATCTTCTCAATCTTTAACTCAGTATAGGACTGTCTGTGACCATTCTTCTTGTGATAGCCGGTCTTTCTCTTGTACTTGTATACAATAACCTTCTTAGCACGGCCCTCGCCCATAACAGTTGCGCTTACAGTTGCTCCAGCAACAGTCGGGGTACCAATGATCATCTCACCATTGTTTACAGCTAAAACCTGATCAAAGTTGTAGGTCTGTCCAGCTTCTACTCCAAGCTTCTCAACGCGAATGACATCGCCTTCTGCTACCTTGTACTGCTTGCCACCAGTTGCAATAATTGCGTACATATAGCACCTCCTAGATAATTACTCGCCAAGTACGGTGTCTGCTAAATTGCAGCGCTTAAACCTCATTGTGCGGCACACGATTAGTACTTTAACATATCTTTAATTGTTTGTCAAGTGGCTCTCTTATTTTTTTTCTCGTAATTTCAACAAGACCAAGTGCTGTTATATCAACGATTCTTGTATGCACAGGATCTTTACGTGCAAGAAGGGAAAGTTCTTCCATCAGTGCATCCTCAAGTGCATGATCAGTCATGTTAATAAAATCTACAAGAATCATACCAGATAAGTTCCTAAGTCGCAGCTGATACAAAATTTCCTTTGCTGCTTCTAAATTAATGCGGTAAAAATAAGAATCCTGATTTTCCTTTTTGCGTCCTGATGCAATTGCTTTTCCTGTATTAACATCTATTGCTACAAGCGCTTCCGTCTGTTCAATAATTAAGTAGGCGCCTGATGACAGATATACTTTACTTTTTAATGCCTTTTCAATAGTAGTATCCAAGTTGTAACATTTTCGCATAGGATATGAAGAATCCTGATAAAGCGAATAAGTTAATCCCTCACTTCCTTTACATTCATCCAAGGCATTTTTTACTTCGTTTAAAAGTTCTTCATTATCACAGACAATTGATTCTAAGCCATTTAAAGAAGTATCACGGATGGCACTTATATAGGCTGGAAGCGGCTGCCAAAGCAAGCTTCCACTACTGCGAAAAGCTGCTGTTGACAGTACAGTCTGAAGCTGCCTGCAGCAGACTGATATTTCATCTAGTACAAGATCAGATGATACCTCTGCCGCGTTTGTGCGTACCATCACAGATAATGAAAAGCCCCTAAGACTTACAGCTTCAAAAAGCTGCTTTACTTCTTCAAGAGCCTCTGCCTCCTCAGAAATCTTTTCACGAAATGCAGCCTCTGTAATCTTTCTCGACAAAAGAATCTTTGTCTTTGGCTGTTTTCCTGCCGGCTCCATCATAACGACACAATATCGTCCTCCAATTTGAAGGGCAGAACCAGCACCAGGTTCCTTTGTCTTTAGCGCTTCCTTTGTCACCTGTACAACAATCTCATCGCCTTGTGTAATCATTCCCTCACGCTTACATGAGACAGCAACAGGTAGCGGATTTTCTTTTAGTGAATAATAAAGCTTCTGATCACCCGCAGATAAAAATGCACCGCTAATGCTTGGCACTATATGATCTACCTTTGCCAGATAAATACGTCCTAAAAATGCAGGTACACGCTCGTCCACACTGCATTCTATAATACGCCCATCATCCCAGAGGGCCGTCAGCACACGGTCCCCCTGCATAGAAAGAAGTCGGCGGCTCATAATACGTTTCCCATCTCGCGAAGCGGCACAAACTGCGGTGCTACAATGCAGTCTGGCGCAGAGACTGCCGTATTAGTATAAGTCTCAAGGCGGCAAATTGAAATGTCTCCAGAATTCCAGGAAAGACCAGTCTGCTCATGATATGCCTTTAATACAAGTTCAGGCTTTAAATTATCGGTGCTTCCAGTTGATACCTGCAAAAAAATTGCCGGACCGTCTCCTGTCTCACTTTTTTCCTGTAAACAAAAATCATAAATCAGCGGACGAATATCCATTTCGCGAGTGCCTTTTTTTGTTTCCTTAATAATTACAATAGATTCCTGCTGTAAAAACTCTTCAAAGCCTTTTAAATAAGCAGCAGATGTCATGCCAAACGTATCAAGCGGTGTGTGTTTCTCTCGAAATGTCAGGCAATAATCTGCAGCAGCCACACAGCTCATCGCGTTTTTTGCATCATCTGGCAATACACGATAGTCAATAATCTCCATTCCAGGAACCATGACTTCATTGAGACGCGCCAGCATTTCCTTAGAGGAACCGCTTGAATTAACCTCAAGATCAGCATACTCACCGCAGCTTGTAATGCCTACACCAAGAGGAGCCGCAAAAGATAAAATAGGATGCGGATTGTAACCCTGTGTATAGGCAAGATCTACATCTGCACGGCGAAGCGCCTTCTGAAAATAACGCATTATATCAAGATGTCCGATATAGATCATCTTTCCGTATTTAGCAAACTGAATTCTGATTTTCAAAGCAGACACCTCCTCCAAAACGCTTTGCTCCGCAGCCGGAACAGGACTGGCGGCAATTCGGCGTAATCTTCTCCTGCATTGCACGCTCCCATTCTCTCTTATAAAATGCCTTTGTCACGCCAGTATCAATGAAATCCCACGGGAATACCTCATCAAGACTGCGCTCTCTTGTATTATAAAAATCAATTGATAAGCCGCATTTTTCAAAAGCAGCTGTCCAAATCTCATAGTGGAATGTTTCTCCCCATGCATCATACAGTGCACCCATCTTATAGGCTGTCTCAATGGCATCAGCCACTTTTCTGTCACCGCGTGCCAAAACACCCTCGAGAACTGTTACATATGCTTCATGCCAGTTGTACTTAAGACTCTTTTGGTTATGCTGCTGCTTCATTGTGTGATTTACAATTCTTGCGCGTCCCAAGTAATCCTCAGGAGAATACATTCTTGCCCACTGGAATGGTGTACATGGCTTTGGAACAAAGAAAGATGTACTCATGGTAATCTGACATTTTCCATTTCTTCTTTCCTTTGGGATCTCATAATAAGCCTCTGCCATGCGCTCTGCAAGCTCTGGTATGCCCTTCATATCCTCTTCTGTCTCAGTTGGCAGTCCAAGCATAAAATACAGCTTTACATGACTCCAGCCGCCCTCAAAAGCTTCTCTTGCACCCTGAAGAATTACCTCCTCAGTCAAGCCCTTGTTTATTACATCACGAAGACGCTGTGTACCTGCCTCTGGTGCAAATGTAAGACTGCTTTTTTTGACATCCTGCACCTTACTCATAACATCAAGTGAAAATGCATCAATACGAAGAGACGGCAAAGAAATATTGATTTTTCGCTTGCTGCATTCTTCAATTAAGAAATTTACAAGCTCAGGCAGCTTTGAGTAGTCACTAGAGCTTAATGAGCTTAATGAAATCTCATCATAACCGGTATTATGAAGCATTGTAACTGCAAGCTGCTTCAGACGCTCTACATCACGCTCACGCACAGGACGGTAAACCATACCAGCCTGGCAGAAACGGCAACCTCTGATACAGCCTCGCTGAATCTCTAACACAACACGATCCTGCACAGCACGAATATGAGGCACAAGCGGTCTTTCCGGATAGACTGCACCTGTCATATCGAGTACAATTTCCTTGCGTACTGTTTTTGGCACATCATCGTAGATTGGTGTCATTTCATCAATAGTTCCATCTTCCTTGTAGGTGACATCGTATAAAGAAGGTACATATATGCCAGGAATTTTAGCTGCCTCATGTAAAAAGTCTTCCCTTGAGCCGCCTTCTGCGCGCCACTTTTTATAAAGATCAAGAAGTGCACGATACTGAGTCTCACCCTCTCCCATATAGAAAAGGTCAAAGAATGGAGCAATTGGTTCTGGATTATAAGTACATGGTCCTCCTCCAATTACAAACGGATCATTAATATCACGGTCAGCGCTTCTAAGTGCAATACCACTTAAATCCAAAATCTGCAGGATATTTGTGTAGCACATCTCATATTGAAGTGTGATTCCAAGAAAATCAAAACTCTTTACCGGTTCCTGCGATTCTACTGCAAACAGCTTTATGTCTTGTTCTCTCATCATTTTATCAAGATCAATCCATGGAGAATACACGCGGTCACAATATGTATCCTCAAAACGGTTAAACATATCATATAGAATCTGGATTCCAAGATGAGACATACCAATCTCGTAAACATCCGGAAAACACATACAGAAGGATACCTCTGCCTTTGATTTATCCTTATTTGCCGCATTTACCTCATTTCCAAGATAACGAGCTGGCTGCTCTACCTTCATTAAAAGCTCATCGGACAGAGCCATCTTCACTGATGGCCTGCTAAATTGCTTTGTTATCATTCAAAATTCCTCACTTTAATCTTTTTGCTTTTCAGTAGTTCTTGTTTCTGAATATAGATTTCTGGATATCAGATTTCTTTAACTGCATACTTTTCAACAATTTTCTTTAAAATCTCAACACACAGCTCCATCTGCTCAATACATGCATATTCAAAGCGGCCATGATAATTAGCGCCTCCTGTGCAGAGATTCGGACATGGAAGTCCCATAAAGGATAATCTTGCACCATCTGTACCACCGCGGATCGGAACACTCTTAGCATTTAATCCAAGCTCTCTCATAGCTTCCTTTGCATACTCAACCAAATGCATATGAGGAAGAATCATTTCCTTCATGTTTTGATAAGAACCGGTACGCACCACCTTAAAAGATCCCTCTCCATATTTAAAATTCAGATACTCCGAAGCCTTATCAATCTCAGCTAACTTCTGGTTAAGCTTTCCAGCGTCATGATCACGTACAATGTAATGCATTGTTGTATGATCTGAATCGCCTTCGATACCGCCAAGATGATGAAAACCCTCATAGCCATCTGTATATTCCGGATTATCAAATACTGTCAGCATCTGCTCAAATTCCATTGCCATGCGGATGGCATTTTTCATTTTGCCCTTTGCGCTGCCTGGATGGATGCCATATCCCTGCACTTCAACACGCAGATTTGCAGCATTGAAGTTTTCATATTCAATTTCACCGACAGAACCGCCATCTACTGTATAAGCAAAGTCAGCACCAAAGCCCGGCACGTCAAAATATTCAACACCATTTCCCACTTCCTCATCTGGTGTAAATGCGATGCAGATATCACCGTGCTTTACTTCCGGATGTGCCAAAAAGAATGCTGCCATTGTCATGATCTCAGCAACACCGGCCTTGTCATCTGCGCCAAGAAGTGTTGTTCCATCTGTAGTAATAAGACTCTTTCCTTTTAATTCGGCAAGTGCCGGGAACTCATTTGGTCCCATAGAAAAGCCACTTTCACCAAGTTTGATTACACCGCCGTCATAATTTTGTATTATCTGCGGCTTAATATCTTTTCCGCTTAATGCAGGTGAAGTATCCATATGGGCGATAAAACCGATTGCCGGAACCTTCTTATCTAAGTTAGACGGAATCTTTGCGTACACATAGCAGTGATCGCTAAGACGTACATCAGAAGCTCCAATCTCCTCAAGCTCTTTTTTTAATACCTTTGCCAAGTCAAACTGCTTTTGTGTGCTCGGCACTTCACTGCTTTCATCCTTTGACTGTGTATCGTAGGAAACATAGCAAAGCAAACGCTTTACTACTTCAGAATTCATAACATTTGTTGTTTCAGACATTTTGTTACCTCCACTATTTAATATTATCTTTCAGTATTATACCTGTTTTTTGTCTGGAGAGCAACCAATATTATTTTGGAACTGCTGATAAAAGGGATCGCTTGAAAAAAACGTATTTGTCTGAGTTATATTTTCTTTAGATAATCCTTCACAGTCAAAAAAAATAGAAAGCGATGGAAGTGTATTAGAAACTGTATTGTCTATGCAGCGATTTAAAAACTGTTCTGTCTTTTGTTTTGTCCAGCCAATGCCGCGCTGAATTGGATAGGGATTAATTTTCCATAAAATATAGGTAGAGCAGGCAAGTGCCAAAAACCAAAGTATCGTTGTGACTATTTTCTCTTTTCTCCTTGGATGAAAGCTTCTATACATTTCTAAAATCCTTTCTTATTTTCTGGCCTATTCTATGCATCAGCCAGTTTTCTTTATTACAGCATTTTATCGTTTACATATTACTTGTGACAATGACGCTGCAAGTAAGCTGCTCATCGTATCTAATTCTTCATCAAGGTTTTTAGGCATCACAAAGAGACTCCCAAGCTCTGGCGCAAACACTTCTGATATAAGCTGATAATATTCCTCTTTATCAAGCATCGCAATACTTCCAAGAATCGTTTCATTATAGCCTATCTGCTTTAAAGAATCCATTGCATCAGATACAATTGCTGCGGCACTTACAACTGTTGGAATCCCAATGGCAATCACAGGAATCTTCATATTTTCCTTAGTTATGCCTTTTCTTGCATTTCCGACACCAGATCCTGGACGAATACCTGTATCGGTAAGCTGAACTGTTGTACCAAGCCGAAATGCACTTCTTGCTGCAAGCGCATCAATAGTTATGATGCAGTCTGGAGAAGTTTGTTGTACAATGCCCTGTATGATTTCACAGCTTTCCATTCCAGTCTGCGCAAATACACCGGGAATGATCATTGAAGTATATGAAGCCATTCCTGACTGAGCCATTTTCTCAATTGTTAATGGTCCGAGTGCATCTGCTGTCATATTGGCATTTCCAAGACCAACAATCAAAAAAGAATGAGCCGATGATGGAAGCAGCCCATTTATATAGGATGCAAGAAGATTTGTATCAGGAAGCTTTGTTCCAGAAAGATTTTTATCGGAATGTTCATCAGAATGTTCTTTATCTGCAGACTCAAGTGTCATGTAATTTCCTATGGGCCGCCCCATGCGTTTTGCTCCATCTGCCGTTTGGATTTGTATTTTTGTGACACGGATACCTTTGCCATCTTCTTTGTATTGTTCCAGTACAACGCCTGGAATCTCACCTTGTCTGCCACTGCATTCTTCCTGAATTTCAACAGCGAGATCAGTATACATCATTGTTTTGTTGTCTTTTACATTGAGCATTATATTTTCACCTTTCTTAGTTAAAATGGTTCATGAAAGTATTCAAAGTTTTACATGTAAAACTTTACTAGAAACTCCTACTTGTTTTACATGTAAAACTTTTTTGTATTTTTTGCATTTTTTTTGAAAATATGTATTGACAGATCAATGTTTTTAGGCTATGATACCACTTGTGTTGAAACGGTGTTTTCGAGTGATACACAGTATCGTTTTCAAACTATAAAAAGATTAAAAAACAAGAAATTTTGGAGGTGCCCCATGGCAAATATTAAGTCCGCAAAGAAGAGAGTTTTAGTTAGTCAGGCAAAGGCAGATAGAAACAAGTCTGCTCGTTCTAAGGTAAAGACCTACATCAAGAAGGTAGAGAGCGCTGTTGCTGCAGGTGATAAGGCTGCTGCTCAGGCTGCAGTTGTTGAGGCTGAGTCCGTAATGAGAAAGGCTGCATCCAAGGGTGTTTATCATGATAACACTGTATCCAGAAAGATCAGCCGTATGAACAAGGCTGTTAACGCTATGAACTAATTTGTGTCTTGTACACATAAAAAGCTGTCTGCTTCATGCAGGCAGCTTTTTTTAGTCAGGCATGATATTCACGATTTGCAATTGATAATAAAACCATCTCGACTGCAATCCTTTCATTCATATTTCCTCTTTTTACAGCTTCTTCAAGCTCAACACAGCGCTCAACACAGCGTATCAGCTGATCAATGGTGAATTGTCTTGCCTGTCCAAGCAATTTGTTAACTACAAATGAACGAACCTTTAAAGCAGCTGCAATTTGATCCTTATTCTGACGTCCGACTTCCATCTCCTTTACACATAAAAGTTGATTCATCTGACGTGCAATCAGAAATAAAATACGCATTCCCGGCTCTTTCAATGCTAATAGATCAGCATATAACTCAAGAGCATACTGTGTCTTTCCCTCTGCTACGGCCTGTGTCATATCAAAGATTCTATTTTCAATCTGTTCCGTACAGACAAAATCAACATCTTCTTTTGTGATGCCTTCTTTTCCCATACAAAAAGAAGCCAATTTTTCCATCTCATTTCTGATGTTTTCCATGTCATCACCTGTTTTTTCAAGAAACGAATCAAGTGCAGACTGTGTGATTTTTAACCCATAACGCCCAAATCCCTTTAAAATCCACTGTGTACGCTGCTGCATTGAAGGATGCGTCATCTCTGCGCAATAGCCACATTCCTTTACAGCCTTATACATTCTGCTTCGCTTATCTACCTCCTGCTCAACAAAAAGGACATGGCAGCTATCCGGAATTGTTTTAACAAGATTACTCCACTGCTCATCACTGCTTTTAAATAATCCTGTATCCTCTAGCAGAACCAAACGTCTGTCTGCAAAAAACGGCATTGTCATTACCGCATTTTCCACCTCTTGTACAGGCAGACCTTTCCCGGTATATTGATTCAAATTCATCGTATCATCGCCGATGATTGCTTTTTTTAACTGATTCTTATACATCTGAACCAGATATCGTTCCTCACCATATAAAAGATATACGCGCTCAAACTGATTGGCACGAATATCTTGTCTGAGTTTTTCCATAAAGACTCCTATTAATGTTTTGTATGATACCAGATTGCTACGTGCTTTGCACTCTCGCAATCTTCAAAAACATTCGTAATCCGCTCATTTTTCTTCAAAAATGGCTACTTACTCATGTTTTTGGCGAGTCAAGAGATCAAAAATCCTCTTGCAAGCAAGCTTGCATCGGATTTCTGACCTTTTGACCCTAGTATCTTTGTATTATTGTATCATTCTTTTTGCCGTCAATCAAGCAAATGGTGTTTACTTTACATCGTCAAGGAATTATAATCTCTTTGTGACAGTAAAGAAAAAATATAAGGAGATTTACCCAATGCAATCATCAATGCCTAAAATTTTATTGATCGGCAGTACATGTGTCGATGTAATCATTGAAATTGATCATCTTCCCAAAACAGCAGAGGATATTCAGCCAAAGCGCCAGACACTCGCACTTGGCGGCTGTGCCTATAACGCAGCTAATATTGTACGTCAGTCAGGTGTCCCGTATATGTTTGTGACACCTATTGGAACTGGTGTATATGGCGATTATATAAGAAAGTCGTTTCAGGCACGTAAACTTCCTATTCATGTGAATGTAGATGCAGAAAATGGCTGCTGCTACTGTCTTGTCGACGAAAACGGAGAACGTACATTTTTATCGGTGCATGGTGCAGAATATACCTTTAATCATGAGTGGATGGAAAATATTGACATTTCACAGATTTCTATGATCTATGTATGCGGCCTTGAAGTCGAGGAGCCAACAGGTGACGATCTAATTTCATGGCTTGAACAGCACCGCGGTCCGCAGATCTTCTTTGCACCAGGTCCTCGTATTCGACAGATCGGTGAAAAGAAAATGAAGCGCCTATATAATCTAAATCCTATTCTTCATATAAACGATGAGGAAGCATTCGAGCTAAGCAGCTTAACGGTCTCTGATTTTAAATGTGGAGTAGATGAATTTAGCGCTGTATCTCTTTTAGAGGCGGCAAAGATTCTTCAAAATGCAACATCTAATACTGTAATTATCACAAAAGGTAAGGATGGCTCCTGCTGTCTGGAGGCAGGAAAAGATAATTTAACAGAGGTTGATGGCATAAAGACAACTGTTGCAGATACAATTGGTGCCGGAGACAGTCATATTGGTCAGATCATGGCCAGCCGCGCAAATGGCTGCTCTTGGGCAGAGGCACTCTCACAGGCGAATAAGGTTTCTGCCCATGTTGTTGCTAAAAATGGTGCCGGACTGACAGACAGCGAATATCAAGACTGCTTTGCCAGATAAGTTTCCACTTCTACACAATAACCGTCAGTTTGTATTATGATTGCACCGCAGTCTTTTGTAATCAAAACTGACGGTATTTTTGCCTCTTCTAAGCGTTTTAAAAGCTGTTTCCCAGGATGACCATACCTATTATTTTCACTGCAGGAAATCACGGCAAGCTGCGGTGTTGTTTGCTGCAGAAATGTTTTAGTTGTTGAATAATCAGAGCCGTGATGTGCGACTTTTAAGATAGTTACTGGCTTTAAGCTGACAAGCTCATCCTCACAGTCACCTGGAAGATCTCCCGTAAAAAGCATAGAAAAGTCATGATAATTAAGGCGCCACACTAGTGATGATTCATTTGTGTCATCTGATTTTTCGTTTTTTGACGGCCACAGCACTTCAAAAGACAAATCTGGCAGCGTTTTTAATGAAAAAACATCTCCTTTTGAAATCCACTTAACGGGAATCTGCTTCTTTTTTGCTGCTGTTAACAGCTGTTCAAACTGCTTTTTTGATGACTGGCTCTGCGGCAGCATAAGCGTTCCTATCCGATCTGCGTCATTTTCAATCAATCCTATGATCCCATTAATATGATCACTGTCGGCATGCGATACAAAAACATAGTCAATCCGGCGAATGCCTTGTGAGTTTAAAAAAGGTTCTAATACATACGTATCAAGCATAGATTTGCTTGTGCTTCCGCCATCTGAAAGAATTGTCGTATGATCAGGAAGCATTAAAAAAATACCATCTCCCTGACCTACATCAAGCACAGTAATTTCCAATTTGTTTGTGTGATCTGCATGTAAAAAAACGCAGCCGAATATATAGCAACCTATGGCAAGAAAAACAGCAGCAATCTGACAGCGGCGTCTGTTTTTTTTACTTTTTTCCTTATCATCATCTGTCTGTTTTCTTTTTTGCTTCTCATATATAAGCCTAGTTCCCATGCCTATTGTGAATAACAGTGTAACATATAATACAATTCGCCATAAAGCTGGTCTTCCAGTATACTGTGCTGATTCTGGAAGGCTTTTTGAAAGTTTGCAAAGCACAGTGTAAAAATAAATGACAAGATGGCCTGCCTTTAAGCATACAGCACCAAAAGCCGGTGCAAATAAAGAAAGTACAAGTGCCACGGCCGGTGATACAAGTAAAATACCAGCAAAAGGTATGACAAGCTGATTAAGTAAAATTGCATAAAGCGGATATTGGTAATAGTGATATAACAGCACAGGAAGCATTGCAATAGAAAGTCCCATAACACTGCAGAAGCGGTTAATCCTTACAGTTGTTTTATCAGAAGAAGGCATTAAAATTTTTTTAAAGATATCTCCAACAAGGCTTATTCCAAGCACTGCGCCAAATGAAAGCTGCATAGAGGCTTGAAAAATGGCAAGCGGCTGAAAAATAAGAAGACAGAGGGCTGCTGCTGCCGCTGCCGTCGGCATATCATAAATACGGCCTTTTTGTCGCCCGATCATTAAAATAAGATACATGACACAAGCACGAATCGTCGAAACTGCATTTCCAGTAAAGGCAGAATAAAAAAGAACAATAATGCTTCCAGCCATACCGGAAATGGCAAATGATCCTGTTAATTTCATAAGCAAACCGCATGCAGCTAGTCCAACTACTGATATGTGAAGTCCTGATACCGAAAGGATATGAGCTATTCCCTGATCTTTAAAAAGTTCTTTCTGTTCTTTGTCTAATTCGCTTTTGTCGCCCAAAAGCACGGCACAGTAAATGCCATAATCAGCAATATTTCCTTCTAAAAGCCGTGAGAGTCTCATCTTTATGGCATCTTTTAGCTGCCACAGACACTCAGCAATGGGATCATATCGGCTACCTTTTTGTGTCCACGTCTTACCACTAAGGCAAAAATCATACCCTAAGTTATGATAATAACTTCTTGAATCAAATTCGCCAGGATTTGAAGCCTGTGAAAATAATGATAATTTCCCATAAACAGAAATTTTACTTCCGGCAAGAGGACGCTTTTGGTTGGAATGTGCCGAGACAGGAATCTGCACAATAACACCCTCCCCTGCTGCCTTTTTATTAATATAGGCATTTTTTAAGTAAATCCAAAGCTTCGATTTTTCCTCTACCTTTGTCACGTTGCCTTCGACAAGCACGTCATCCAATGTATTTTCTTTTGAGTACTGCATTGATAAAAGTGTATCATAAATATGACTATGTGCATTTGCGCTAAAACAGCAGACTGCCCCTGTAAAAAAAGAAAAAGCGCAGATACACAAAAAGAAAGGCATTTTTTTGAAAAAGACATTTTTGTATACAATTTGTATCAGCATAAAAATAAGCGCCAGCATCAAAATGCCGGCGCTTAAAATAATTGATATTATAAGGCTCTTTATACAAAGAAGTTCTCCTGCAAGAAAAAAAACTACAAGAACAAGGAGTGGTCGTTTCAATAGTTTAAATTCCTTTCTAGTGGATTGCTCAGTGATATATCGCGAAATACGATATTGCTGTCGCCGTCCACCATGATCTGAACACGCTGGATATCTGGCAGCTCCGTCAATGAATTTACAATCGAATATACAATCAAATTGCCATCAATAGAAAGCGCATCAGTCAGAAATGACGAATCAAAATTGACATAACAAATTTTGTCTTTAACGCTTATACTGATCACCTGCAGATTAGCAGGCAGTGTTCGAAAATATTCATCTTCAAAAGGTCCCTGAATCAGGCGATTGATTACATCTTTTTCAATGGAATAGGAACTCTCATATACAACATTTTGAATCTTTTTTACAAGAGCATCCCCTTTTTCATTTGCATAGTATAAAGTAAGTGTGGTCTTTTTTTGACTGCTAAGTCCGCTTTCTATAATATCCACATAATCAGAAGCTGTCTGAGCACCAAGAGGTGCAAAGGAACTATTTGTAAGTGGCTTTTCGTCTACAAAAAATGTTACCGACTCCACACCTTCAACCTGACAAAAGGTTCGTACTATACCTGCCCTAAATAACAGCTCTGACACAGTGTCCATATTTTGATAGGAACTGTCAAAATAAAGCCCAAGGCTGCTGTTTTCCACTGAAAAACGCACAAGCTTTAAATCAGACGGAATAAGACTTATACGTGCTTTTTCAGTATCACTTTTAATCAGCTTTGCCCACAGTTCATTTATAACTGTTTCCTGATCGGTACCTGTCGGCTTATAATAATAGGAGCTAATGCCATTTTCTGACAGAGCCCTATAGTAAATACGGATTCCATCTGTTGATACAGTTTTTTTATCGCATCCAGCTGCCATACATAAAAGCAAAAGAAAAAGCACCAGATTTAATTTTTTCTTCATATTCTGTTTCCTTTCCATTTACTTAATTTACTCAATATATTTGAGCGGTATTCTAACAAGAAAGGTTGTTCCCTCTCCTGGTGTACTGTTTAGCTTAATACCACCATGGTGCAGCTTCACTACATTTTGTGTGATAGCAAGACCAAGACCTGTTCCGCCAGTCTCACGTGAACGAGCCTTGTCTACGCGATAAAAACGCTCATAAATTCTTGTTTGCGCATCCTTTGGAATACCCACACCTGAATCAGATACCTTAATATAAAAATATTTATGATCAGCATTCACAGATACTCGTACCCATCCGCCGTCATTGTTGTACTTTACACCATTTTCCACAAGATTTGTAACAGCAAGACTAAGCTTCGTCTCATCAACATCTGCCGTTACAGGACGAAAGCTTTCGAAAATGATTTCAATTGAACGCGTCTTTGCGATTGGACGCACGCGCTTTAAAATCTGTTCGACAAGATTATTAATATTAACTTGGCTGATATTAAGCTCAGTTGCATTTTTATCCATACGAACAAGTGTAAGCAAATCATTGATAATTTTTGTTTCTCTGTCAATCTCGTCTGAAATATCCTGCATAAACTCGCGATAAATATCAACAGGCACATTGTCACCTGAGATCAACGAATCAGCTAACACACGCATTGATGTGATAGGTGTTTTTAATTCATGAGAGACATTAGAAACAAATTCCTGTCGCGACTGGTCAATTGCACGCAGACGCCCCAATACCTGATTAAATGTATTAATGATCTCTTTTGTTTCATTATAGCCGCCTTCTGTCGAAAATGTAACATCGAGGTTTCCATCAAGCACCTGATTGAGTGTCGTTACAAGATTTTTCCACGGTGTTGAACTGGTCCAAGCAAAAATAAAGCTAAGTGCGAACAAAATCATAGAGCCTGTGATTTCAATCAAAAGGACCTGTCGATTCATGGAATTTATCATTTTGGCAATCCAAGCACCAGACGAGCTAAGAAGCAGCACTCCTGTAATACTATCATCACCATCTGTGAGCATCGTCCTTGTCCGAAGCGGCACAGCCAGCTCCAGATACTCTGTCTTTTGTGAATAATGTTCATACGGACGACTGCTGAATGTATCAATAATCTGCTCAGAAATGCAGTATTTATTTTGCGTTACACCGTATGTATCAAATAAAATACGATAAGAGCTGTCTACAAGAAGAAGACGTCCACCGCAGTATTCCGCAAGGAAATTTAATTCCCGTGTCATCTCATCATCTACTGCTTCCGCCAGAGAATTTCCGCTCATTTGTCCTGCTACAGTCTGACATGTATAACGCAGCTCCGAAAGCTTCTGATCAATAATGGAACTTCGATAGGAACGCTTAATCATCTCTGAGCCTGCAAGAAGCGGAAGCAATCCCATAATCATGAGAAGAAAAAATATACGAAAGCGAAAGCTTCCCCAGAAAAAATTATGATCCCGTTTTGCTATCATGCCTTATAGTAATATCCCACTCCCCATTTTGTAAATACATATTTCGGTTCACTTGGATTACGCTCAATCTTCTCACGCAGCCTTCTGATATGTACATCAACAGTACGCACATCACCAGGATATTCATACCCCCAAACAAGGTTTAACAGTTCTTCACGGCTGTAGACCTTATTTGGATTAAGCACTAGAATTTTAAGAAGATCAAATTCTCTTGAAGTTACATTGATCTCACTGCCTAAAATAAACAGGCGGCGGCCCTGAACATCAAGACGCAGATCACCAGTGACAATATCTGTACTGTTTTCCGGTGGCTGCGGCGGATGAATCATAGTATTGCTGCTTCTTCGCATAATGGCTTTGATGCGTGCTTTAACTTCAAGAATATTAAATGGCTTTGTAACATAATCATCTGCACCATATTCAAGACCAAGGATCTTATCCATATCGTCTCCCTTTGCTGTCAGCATAATAATAGGCATATTGGAAAACTCACGGATTGCCTGACACACCTGAAAACCATCAAGCTTAGGCAGCATTACGTCAAGAAGAACCACATCGTATTCTGTGTTTCTTGCCATCTCGACTGCCTGCTCTCCGTCATAGGCGCAGTCTACTTCCATTTGATCCTGAAGCAGACTGAACCGGATGCCCTTTACTATAATCTTTTCATCGTCTACCACTAATATCTTTGCCACCTTCGAGCCACTCCTGTTCTGTCTTACCTAAAAAACTGTAATCATGCCTTTGATTTTCTCAAAGGCTGCTTCTTTTATCCCCGGTACATTTTTAATTTCCTCGATAGAAGAAAACGGACCATTGCTGTTTCGATATGTCACAATTGCCGCGGCTTTAACCTGACCAATCCCAGGAAGCTGCATCAGCTCAGATTCAGATGCCTGATTTATATTAAGTAAGCCATCCGATGATGCAGAGGGAACTGCTGCTGCAGATGATATGACATTTTGTGTCTCGTTTTCAATCTGGTCGATTGATTCTGAAATATTTGGAATATAAATCTGTTCCGAATCTGCAAGAATCCGAGCGAGATTTACTGCCTCTGCCTGAGCATTTGCAGTCAGACCACCTGCTTCTTCTACTGCCTGATAAAGACGTGATCCTGCCTGCAGTACATAGACACCAGGCTTACAAACTTCACCGCACAGATAAACAGCAATAGTCTCGACTGCTGCTTGTGTTGTTTCATGCAAACTGGATTCGGACACCTGACTTGTCTGTGCTTCTTCCTGAAAAAATTGCGTATCCTCTTTGGAATCGTCCATCTTTTGTATCTGTGTTGTCTGATAAAAGACAAGCTTTTCTTCTTTTTTTGTGCATGCCAAGATTTCAGACACAAAAAACAGAAAAAGAAAAAACAGCATCCACTGATGTGTCTTTTTCATCCTATCCCGCCTTTCGGCAGGCATACTGCTGCACCGATACTATCATTCTACAAAAATATGCGTCAGTATGCAAGGGGCTTTTGCAATTTTCTGAAAAACTTTCGTTTTCTTATTTTAAGCCTTCTCCCATCTAAACAACACGATCCCCGCAATGGCAATCAAAAGTCCAAGGATTTTCCTCCATGAAAATGATGCCTGACTGCTGCCAAACAAGCCAAACAGCTCTATCAGATATGCAACTGCTACCTGCGAAGTTACAATAATAATGACAGCCTGAGCGGGGCCTAGTGATCTCATACTCTGAACAACTGTTATCGTAATAAAGGCTCCCAAAATACCGCCAGTAAGAAGATACCATGGGCGAACTTCTGTAAGAAGTGCCACATTTTCACGTCCTGTACAAAGCCACGCAATAACGCACACGAAAAATGCTGTTAACTGGACAAAGCCTGTGGATACCCACAGGCTTGTTTGCTTTGTCACTTCTGTATTAAATACCCCCTGAATACTCATCAGTGCCCCTGAAATAAGAGCAAGAATGATACCCCACATAATACCTCACTTTCCATCGGATACACTTTCCAATTGATTTTGCTGCTTAATAAGAGTGTATCCGCGAAAGGAACAATCATGCATTTACTGGAGACATTTTTTTAATTTTGCAATCATCTCATCAACATGCTTTTTTTCAATGACAAGCGGCGGAACAAAACGAATTACGTTTCCTGATGCAGAAATAATAATTAAGCCCTCTTTTTGAGCCTTTTTGATCACATCACCTACAGGAATTGTAAGCTCAATTCCCTGCATAAGTCCAATGCCACGATGATCCTTAATACAGTCAAATTCAGCTGTTAACTGCTCTAATTGCTCATACAAATATGCACCCACTTCTTTTACATGCGCAGTCAGGTTCAATTCTTCAAACTGATCCATAACTGCATTAGCAGCAGCACACACAAGTGGATTTCCGCCATAAGTAGAACCGTGATCGCCAGGTACAAGTGCTGCACATTCTTCACGGCATAAAAATGCACCGATTGGAAGACCATTTCCAAGAGCCTTTGCTACACAGACAACATCTGGCAAGATATCATAGCTCTGATAACATAACATATTTCCAGTACGTCCCATTCCACACTGGATTTCATCGCAGACAAGTAAAATATCATGTTCATCGCAGAGGGCACGAAGTCCCTGCATAAATTCCTTTGATGCCGGGTAAATTCCGCCTTCTCCCTGAAGTGCCTCTAAGATAATACCGCAGGTACGGTCTGTAATCAGTGATTTTACACTTTCAAGGTTATTATATTCAGCAAAACGAACACCACCAATAAGCGGCTTGAATGGTGCCTGATAAGCATCATTTCCTGTTACTGAAAGAGCTCCCATACTTCTTCCATGGAATGAATGCTTCATGGCAATAATTTCATGATCTGTGCGTCCATCTTTATTATAGGCATATTTACGAACAAGCTTGATAGCTCCTTCAATTGCCTCAGTTCCACTATTGGTAAAGAATACACGGTTCATTCCTGTCAGCTGTGTGATTTTTTTTGCTGCCTTGGCTGCTGGCTCATTGTAAAACAGATTAGAGGTATGTACAAGCTTATCAACCTGCTCTTTAACTGCCGTTTTGTATGCGTCATTGCTGTAGCCTAGTGCAAATACAGCAATTCCTGCTGCAAAGTCAAGATATTTTTTCTGATCAGTATCATACAGATAAACATCCTCGCCATGATCAAGAACGATCGGAAAGCGATTGTAGGTATGAAGCAGACTGCTTTCTGCTGTCTGAATAATTGTCTGTGTTTCCATAATTAAAGTGCCTTTCTGTGAAATAAATTACTTTTCGTCAGGTGTGTAAAAATGGTCATCGCCTGCCTTTAAAATAGCGGTACCAATGCCCTTATTTGTAAAGATCTCAAGAAGCAGGCAATGAGCAATTCGACCATCCATGATATGAACTCTTGATACACCATTTAAGACAGCATCAAGACAATTTTGAAGTTTTGGCAGCATACCGCCTCCAATATTGCCGCTGTTTAACAACTCTTCCATATGATCAGTTGTCAGCTCAGAGATTAACGTATCTTTATCCTTTGGATCTGCATAAACACCTTCAACATCTGTTAAAAATGCAAGCTTTTCAGCTTTAACGGCACGTGCAATTGCACAAGCTGCATCATCTGCATTGATGTTATAGCTTTGACAGTTATCATCAAATCCGATTGGGCAAATGATTGGCAAAAAGTCTTTTTCAAGAAGATCAAATAAAATCTTTGGATTTACTTCTTTAATATCACCTACAAAACCGATATCCTGTCCATTAGACAGCTTCTTATCACAGCGAAGCAGCTGACCATCCTTGCCAGAGATACCGACAGCCTTTACTCCAAGCTCATTTACCATAGAGACAAGACTTTTATTAACCTTATTCAATACCATCTCTGCAATTTCCATCGTATCAGCATCGGTTACGCGAAGTCCATTTACAAAGCGCGGCTCCATGCCCACTTTAGATACCCAACGGCTGATTTCTTTGCCTCCTCCATGCACAATGATAGGCTTAAAACCAACCAGCTTTAACAAAACAACATCTTTAATGACGTTTCGCTTTAACTCCTCATCTGCCATTGCGCTTCCGCCATACTTTACGACAATAATCTTTCTGTTGAATCTCTGTATATAAGGCAGTGCCTCAATCAAGGTAGCGGCCTTTTCCATAATTTTGCTGTCTAATTCCATTTTGTGTTCTCCTCTTTTTTATGGGTAGTCGTTGTTACAAGCTTTTTATCAGCTGCGGTAATCGCCGTTGATCTTTACATATTCATAGGTTAGATCACAGCCAAATGCTGTTGCTGTCTCATTTCCCTCTTTAATATCCATTTTTGCAATTACTTCTTCCTCAGAAAGAATCTTTGTTGCAGTTTCCTCACTGTAATCTGTTGCAATTCCGTTTTCTACGATTTTAATAGTACCAGCCTTGCTCTCTAACCAGATATCAACCACTTCAGGATCAAACTGTGCACCTGAGTAGCCCATTGCGCAGAGGATACGTCCCCAGTTTGCATCATGACCAAATACAGCTGCTTTTGTCAGACTAGAACATACAACAGACTTTGCGATTGTTCGTGCCTGACTTTTGTCCTTTGCGCCAATTACAGTTGCCTCAAACAGACATGTACAGCCCTCTCCGTCTCCGGCAATTTTCTTTGACAGCTCAAGCATAATAAAATGAAGGGCCTCACAGAAAGTCTTGTAGTCTTCACCTTCCTTTGTGATTGGTGTATTTTCTGCCTGTCCATTTGCCATTACAAGTACAGTATCATTTGTAGAAGTATCACCGTCAACAGAAATCATATTGAAGGTATCAACTACATCTTCACTTAATGCTTTTTGAAGCAGCTTATGAGAAATTGCCGCATCTGTTGTTACAAAACAAAGCATAGTGCACATATTAGGATGAATCATGCCTGAGCCCTTGCACATACCTGCAACTGTAACCTGTTTACCGCCTAATTCCAATGTGCATGCAACCTCTTTGCTCTTAGTATCAGTTGTCATAATTGCCTCTGCTGCAAGTTTGGCATCTTCTCTGCTACTTCCAAGTACCTTAGAAAGAGCTGTTACACCAGACTTAATCTTATCAATAGGAAGCTGTTTGCCAATTACGCCTGTTGATGCGACAAGAACTGCAGTTTTAGGAATGTTTAAAGCTGCTGCCGCCTCTGCTGCTGTATCTGCACAATAGCCAAGCCCCTCTGCGCCTGTACATGCATTTGCAATACCACTGTTTACAACGACTGCCTGTACATAAGGAGATGTTGTTACAATTTCCTTATCCCATTTGACAGGTGCTGCTTTTACAAGATTTGTGGTAAATACACCAGCTGCTGCACATGGTGTGCTGCTGAAAACCATTGCCATATCTTTTTTTGTCTGATTCTTAATGCCGGCATTTAATCCGGATGCCAAAAAACCTTTTGGAGCTGTTACGCCTCCATTTATCTTTGTAATTGCCATTTTTGTATCCTTTCTTTGATTTTGTAATTTCTATGCCAAGTATAACACACTTTGAGGTCAAATCAAGTATAATCCACTATTTTACTTTACTATGATAAAATAGTCATGTGCTATAATTTTATACACAGTAGTTGAATATATACACCGTGTTTTCGGCTAATATTCAGTATTATACGCATATATTTGCATTTATGCAAGTGCTTTTTCTATTTTTTTTGTTTTTCCTATTGCATTTCAAAAAGTAATGTTGTATAGTGGTGTACAGAAAACAAACAACGCATATCGTTTTGATATGGTTTTCAACAAAAAGTGAAAAAAACAGAGGAGATACTATTATGAAAGAAAAAGTTGTTTTAGCATATTCTGGCGGTCTTGATACTACTGCTGTTATTCCGTGGTTGAAGGAAAATTATGATTATGATGTTGTATGCTGCTGTGTTAATGTAGGACAGGGCAACGAGATTGATGGTCTGCAGGAACGTGCAAAGCTCTCTGGCGCTGAGAAGCTTTATATTTTAGATGTAGTAGATGAGTTTTGCGATGAGTATGTTGCTCCATGTGTTCAGGCAAACGCTACATATGAGAATGAATATCTGTTAGGTACTTCTATGGCACGTCCGCTTATTGCAAAGAAGCTTGTTGAGATTGCAAGAAAAGAAGGAGCTGTTGCTGTATGTCATGGTGCTACAGGAAAGGGAAATGATCAGGTTCGTTTTGAGCTGGCATTTAAGGCACTTGCTCCTGATTTAAAGATCATCGCTCCTTGGAGATGTAATGAAACCTGGAATATGAAATCACGTGAAGATGAGATTGAATACTGCAAGAAGCATGGCATTAATCTTCCATTCTCCTCTGTTGATAACAGCTATAGCCGTGACCGCAATCTGTGGCACATCAGCCATGAAGGTCTTGAGTTAGAGGATCCGTCTCAGGCACCAAATTATGATCATCTGCTTGTTCTTGGCGTATCTCCTGAGAAAGCACCAGATGTTGCTACTGAGATTTCTATTTCTTTTGAGAAGGGTATTCCGGTTGCATTAAACGGAAAAGAAATGAAGTATTCTGAAATCGTTACTGAATTAAATAAGATTGGTGGTGCAAACGGAATAGGAATCGTTGATATCGTTGAAAACCGTGTTGTTGGTATGAAATCTCGTGGTGTTTATGAAACACCTGGCGGAACTATCCTTATGGCAGCTCATAAGCAGCTTGAGGAGCTGATTCTTGACCGTGATTCCATGGCATTCAAGAAGACTGTTGACAACCGTTTTGCAGATATTGTTTACGAGGGCAAGTGGTTTACACCTTTATGTGATTCTCTTCGCGCTTACATAAAGGCGAGCCAGGAATATGTAACTGGTACTGCTAATCTTAAGCTGTATAAGGGCAATATCATCAAGCAGGGAACTACTTCTCCATACAGCCTGTACAATGAAAGCATTGCTTCCTTTGCTACTGGAGATATGTATGATCATCATGACGCAGAGGGCTTCATTAACCTGTTCGGTCTTTCCTTAAAGGTTCGCGCAATGAAGCTGGCAGAGGCTGAGAAGAAGAAATAATTATTATGTCACTGCTTCAATATGTAAAAAACATTATTTATAAAGCAAAGGGCTTTGATAACGTAAGGATTCCACAGGCATATGACAGCTTTGGAATCCTTATGCCGGAAGCTTCATCAAGTGTACAGGGCATTCGCCCATTTCCACTTCCAGAGGATGAGCATTTATTTGCTCTCCTCTGGAATATTCATGATGGTCATTTATTGTCGGCTACAATTCTTCCGACACCTTACCCATTTTGTTATGAAAGAAGTTTCCTGTCTGGAACGCGCACACAGCTGCACTCTCACGAATATCTTGAATTTTTCTATGTTTTGGAAGGCGAATATCACCAGAAGATTCTGGAAACAGAATATATTTTTCATCCTGGTGAATTTTGTCTGATTGATAAAAATTGTCTGCATCAGGAAATTTTAGATGAAAATGAGTGCACGATTGTATTCTTTGGTATTACAAATGCAATGTTTACAAGTATCAGTGATAATCATACCGCACCAGAAGATATTGCATCATTTCTTCATATGGCACTATTGGAGCAAAAAGCATTACAGCAGTTTTTAACCTTCCGACCGCGTGAAACACATGTAATTCAAGATATGGAAGATACGCTGCGTTCTGTATTATATGAGCTGTCACGTCATGACATTGCAACACCGATTATTTGCAGCGGACTTATGACACGCGTTTTTCAGATGTTGGGTTCCCAATATGAATTTTCACTTTCTAAAAAGCAGCGCCAACGTATGAATGTCATTCTTTTTAATCAGCTTACTGATTTCATAAAGCTTCACTTAAATCATATCTCAATTCAGATGCTGACACAGGAATTTCATTTTTATGAAGATTATTTTAATCGTCTTTTGAAGGTTCAAACAGGAATGACATATATCGAGTATTTGCAGATGCTTCGTTTAGAACGTGCAGAGTTGCTGCTTACCGAGACAAATAATACTATTGAACAGATTGCTGAAGAGGTCGGATATCATAACAAGGGATATTTTTACCGTATATTCATAGAGCGAAACAATTGTACGCCGGCTCAATATAGAAAAAAGAGACAGGAAAGACTATAATACTTCCCTGTCTCTTTTTATTTGATTTATAATCGTAATTATTCAGAGCCGCACCTCGATTCCACTACGCTTCATCTCGTTGTGGCTTCTCGCCATATGAAATTGCTAGAAAACGTACTCGCTCATGCAAGCATGACTCGTACTTTTCTGCAATTTCGCATGGCTCTGAATAATTACAAGTTCCACTTCCAGTCGCGAATCTCTGGCATATCAATACCATACTCATGGATATACTGCTTATGCTCTACTAATTTATCATTCATCTTCTGAATCAGATAAGCACCACGATTTCCTAACTGTGGCAGATTCTGGATTGCATTCTTTACCAGATGGAAGCGGTCGATCTCATTCTGAACACGCATATCAAATGGTGTTGTGATTGTACCCTCTTCTTTGTAGCCGTAAACATGGATATTGCGGTTTGTTCTGGTATAGGTTAACTCATGAATCAGTGTATGATAACCATGGAATGCGAAGATAATCGGCTTATCCTTTGTGAACAAAGCATCATAATCAGCATCAGTAAGACCATGTGGATGCTCAGTTGCCGGCTCTAACTTCATAAGATCGACAACATTGATAACACGAATTTTGATCTCTGGAATTGCCTCTCTTAAGATCGTAACAGCTGCTAATGTCTCGAGTGTTGGTGTATCACCACAGCAAGCCATAACGATATCCGGCTCAGAGCCCTGATCATTGCTTGCCCACTCCCAGATGCCGATACCCTGTGTGCAGTGCTTTACAGCCTGCTCCATGGTCAGCCACTGCTGTCTTGGATGCTTGGATGTTACAAGTACGTTTACGTAATCACGGCTTCTGATGCAGTGATCGAAGCATGATAACAGACAGTTTGTATCTGGCGGCAGATAAAGACGAACAACATCTGCTTTCTTATTTGCGATATGATCTAAGAAGCCTGGATCCTGATGAGTAAATCCATTGTGATCCTGCTGCCATACGTTTGAGGAAAGGATCAGGTTCAAAGATGCAATAGACTGTCTCCATGGCAGCTGATTGCAAACCTTTAACCACTTTGCATGCTGAGCACACATGGAATCTACAACACGAATAAATGCTTCATAGCTTGCAAAGAATCCATGACGTCCTGTTAACAGATAACCCTCAAGCCATCCCTCGCACATATGCTCACTTAACATAGAGTCCATAACACGGCCATCAGCAGCTAAGAACTCATCTGTATCATACTTTTCATCGTTCCAGTCACGATTTGTAACTTCAAATACCTTGCCAAGACGGTTTGACATAGTCTCATCTGGTCCAAAGATACGGAAGTTTTTAGAATCATCATTCATCTTGAAGATATCTCTTACAAATCCTCCAAGCTCGATCATATCCTGTGCCTCAACAGCACCTGGCTTTGGCACATCAATGCCATACTTACGGAAATCTGGAAGACGAAGATCTCTAAGAAGCTTTCCGCCATTTGCATGTGGGTTAGAACCGATTCTTCTGTCACCCTTTGGTGCCAATTCTCTTAATTCTGGAATCAGTCTGCCATTTTCATCAAACAGTTCTTCTGGATGATAGCTCTTTAACCAGTCATTTAACATCTGAAGATGCTCAGGCTGATCCATCATAATCGGAACCTGATGAGCACGGAAGGAGCCTTCAATCTGCTTTCCATCAACTACCTTTGGTCCTGTCCATCCCTTTGGTGTACGAAGAACGATCATTGGCCACTTATGTCTTGTTGTATCATTATTTTCACGGGCATTCTTCTGGATTGCCTTGATCTCGTCCATTGCCTGATCAAGAGCATCTGCCATCTTTCTGTGCATTTCCATCGGATCACTGCCTTCTACGAAATATGGTTTCCAACCACATCCATCAAAGAAGTGCTCTACTTCCTCATGAGTGTTACGTGCGAAGATGGTAGGATTGCTGATCTTATATCCATTCAAATGAAGGATTGGAAGAACGGCACCATCATTAATTGGGTTTAAGAATTTGTTGCACTGCCATGATGTTGCAAGAGGACCTGTCTCAGCCTCTCCATCACCAACTATACATGCAGCAATAAGATCTGGGTTATCAAATACAGCACCAAATGCATGTGCCATGGAATAACCAAGTTCACCACCTTCATTGATGGATCCTGGTGTTTCAGGAGCGACATGACTGGAGATACCACCTGGAAATGAGAACTGCTTGCACAGCTTCTTTAATCCATCCATATCCTCACCGATATTCGGATAAACTTCGCTGTAAGTACCCTCCAGATATGTATTTGCTACAAAGAAATTTCCACCATGTCCAGGACCTGAAATTAAAATCATATCCTGATCATATTTCTTGATTACACGATTTAAATGAACATACACGAAGTTCTGTCCCGGAACTGTTCCCCAATGACCTACGATCTTCTTCTTTACATGCTCCATTGTCAGCGGCTCACGTAACAGTGGGTTATCAAGCAGATACAGCTGAGCAGCACCCAGATAGTTGGCAGCACGCCAATATGCATTCATTTTTTCCAGGTACTCATCGCTTACTGGCTGACTATTTGCAATATTTGTCTCTACCATGTGGTATATCCTCCTATTATAAAAATTCAAAGTCTTTAGTTGTTTGACACACTAAGCTTATCAATCAGTATATTACACAACAAAACAAATCAAAACAAGTTCCAATTCCTGCTAATTTCACATAAAGTTACCTATTCCGACAATTATTTATATTCTTTTTCCTGAGTAAATCCGCGACCGCGCACTTCTGTTACACGGCTGATGATTAAAAATGCACTGCTGTCAATGCTGTGGACAAGTTTTCTGACACGTCCCACCTCACGGCTGGACACTACACTTAAGACAAGCTCTGTGTTTTCTCTCATATAGCCAGTCTGTCCATTTAAAATGGTGACGCCTCTGTCGATTTCCTGTAAAATTTCCTGACGGATCCTCTCATGCTCATGACTGATTACCTTAATCTCAACCTTTTCTGTTCCTATCATTAGACATTTATCCAGAACAATCGTATAAATCAAAATTAGTAAAATTCCGTATAGTACTTCTTCTCCTGTACATGAAAATGCCTGTAAAATTAAAATCACGAAATCAAACAAGTACATCGTTACGGATACTGGCAAACGAAACAGCTTGTTCAATACAAGAGGAGGAATGTCCATACCACCTGTTGAAGCGCCTGTACGAATAACAATTCCAATCGCAGTTCCTATACATAATCCACCAAATACAGTACAAAGAACGGGATCAGTTGTTATAACAAATCCGTTTGATAAGCGCTGTATCATCTCAAGTGCAATCGGATATACAAATGTAGATAAAATGGTTGTCGCGGCAAATTTGCGGCCAAGTACTAATAGTCCCATAAAAAACATCACCGCATTAAAGCAGAGTACGAAGGTGGAAATGGGAACACCAAACAAATGTTGAATAAACAGGGCAATTCCTGTTGTTCCTCCTGTGATTAATCCGCCTGGAAGAATAAAAAAGGCGACACCGCATGCATAAATGATGTTTCCGCCGATCACGATTGCAATATCGCGAAGCAGAGGGAAAATTTTTTTGAACATATGCTGCTCCTTTCTGAATTTTAATCAAAAAAAACGGCTGCCAGAGAGATTTTCCCTGACAGCCGTGGATCGAGGCTACGCGCCTAATACTTAAAAAGTATAACAAAAATTGCATTAAATATCAAGCTCTTTCTAAAATTCTTCAAGTGTTTTAAAGGAATATCCCATTTCTTCCCATTTTGTTAAAAGCTCATCTAGAATTTCACCGTTTGTCTTTGAGGTATTATGCAGAAGTACAATCGCACCAGGATGGATTCTTGGAATTAGTTTGGAGAATGCTTCATCATGTGTTGGCTGATTGTCAGCATTCCAATCCACATAGGCAAGACTCCAGAAAAATGTTTTATAACCTAATTCTTGCGCCATTTTTAAATTCTGTGTACTGTATTTTCCCTGCGGTGGACGATAATACCATGCCATTTCCAACCCTGTTATCTTTTTATACAGACTGCGTACATCATCAAGTTCTTTTTTAAAGCTTTCTATTGTTGATATAGAGGACATATCAGGATGGTGATATGTATGATTTCCTACTGTATGGCCTTCTTGCACCATACGATTCACCAGATCAGATGCAGACTCTAAAAAATGGCCAACTACAAAGAAGGTTGCCTTTGCATTATGTTTTTTTAACGCATCTAGTATGGCACCAGTATTTCCATTTTCATAACCACAGTCAAATGTTAAATAAATTGTTTTTTCATCTGCATTTCCAATATAAAAAGCATCGTATTCTGCGAGTTCCTTAGCAGAGGCATTCCCTGTTGGTTGTGTACCTGATGCACCAAAGCCAAGTCCCCAGTTTTCTGAATATGACACGGCAGCAGCTGTTTCCTGCAAATAGCCTGCCCCACGACCCATTAAAAAAACAGTACAAAAAAGGGCAATGATTGTAAATCCATGTTTGATTTTTTTGCTCAAGCCTTACTTCCTTATTATATGCATCTGATTGCTACCACTCTATTCTGTAAGATTATTTTTTATGTGCAGCACTTTTTGTCAATGCTTGACTTTATATTTTTCAGCTCTTATAATGGACTTTGTGACAATACAAAAACAAGCATACGCGGAAATTATTAAAAAAAGAAGGCGTTGCAGAAAAGAGGGAAAAAATGGCCTTGTTTACAGAAAATTATCAGGAAGAAATGATGCATATCCTTAAGGATATGGCGCATGTACGTATCAGTGGCACAAAAGAGGAAGCAGATTGTGCAATTTATCTGCAGGAATGCTGCAAAAAAATGGGATTTGAAACTCGTCTGGAGGCATTTCAGGTTGAAATGTGTGATATCCACGAAGCAGTACTGACTGTTGATGGCAAAGAAATTCCTTGCAAGGGATATCGCTGTGCTGGAAGCGGTACTGTTGAAGCACCATTTTATTATATGCCAAATACTGATGCCTGCTCACTTGCTCAGTGTAAGGGAAAGATTGTTATGCTCGACGGCGGTGTTGGCTACTGGGGCTATCGCGATTTAATTGAAAATGGCGCTGTTGGCATTATTACATATGATGGAAATGCAAACTATGCAGATGAAGATATTGATCTTCGTGAGCTCAGAAGCTTTGTACGTGAAGGAAGTGACAACAAAAAAATTCCTTGTGTCAATATCAATGCAAAATCTGCAATCAAGCTAGTAAATCAGAATGCAGCTAATGCAAAAATTGTTTTAAATCAGGATGAATGGATTGGTGATTCTCATAATGTAATTTTAGATCTTCCTGGTGAAACTGATGAGATGATCGTTTTGAGTGCACATTATGATTCTACCCCTCTGTCACAGGGTGTGTACGACAATATGTCCGGAAGTGTTGGTCTTCTTGGTATTGCAGATTATTTTAGACAGCATCCGCATCACTATAGCCTTCGCTTCTTATGGTGCGGCAGTGAGGAAAGAGGTCTTCTTGGCTCTAAGGCATATGTTGCAGCTCATGAAGAGGACTTAAAGAAGACTGTTTTAAATATCAATCTGGATATGATCGGCTGTATCATGGGTAAGTTTATTGCCTGCTGTACTTCTGAAGAAAAGCTTGTTCACTATATTGAATACCTTGCTTCTGAGACAGGTTTTGGAATGGCTGCAAGACAGGGCGTTTACTCTAGTGACTCTACTCCATTCGCTGATAAGGGTATTCCTGCTGTTTCTTTTGCACGTATTGCATCTGGAAATACAGCTACCATCCACAATCGATATGACACAATGGATGTCATGAAGGCGGAGCATATGGCAAAGGATGTTGCTTTTATCACAGCATTTACTGAGCATATGGCATGTGCAAAGCATTGTCCTGTTTCCAAGGAAATTCCGGAAAATATGAAGGAAAAGCTGGATATTTATCTGAACAGAAAGCGCGACAATACATCTCACTAAATAAAATCCTATATTAAAACATGGAATAAAATAAATAATGCAGAGGGCTGTTTTGGTGTTTGTATGTATGAGCATCAAAACAGCCTTTTAATTTTTATAAAAGCTCAATATGGCCTGCCAGTGCATCCTCTAATTCCTTACTTGAAATACCGATATAGCGCTGCGTAATAGCCGCAGAGCTGTGCTGTAAAAGCTGCTGTACAAGAATGATATTATAATTGTTGTTTACATAAATTTCCGTTGCAAAAAACTTACGAAAGCTGTGAGTGCCAATATTAGGATATACGAGTTCAGATGTCACTTTTGCAAGATATTTTTGTATAGTACGCTCAGTAATCGGGAAAATAGTCTGATCTGTTTTTATGTCGTGATCAATACAATATACTCTCAGATACTGGTAAATCGGCTGTGGGACTGTAAATATACGCTTTTTCTGTGTTTTTTCCTCTGTAATATCAAGGCGATACCGTCCTCCATCCAACACAATATCCTGCAGTCTAAGCTTTAAAATATCTCCTATTCTAAGTCCAAGGTTTGCTTCTAGGACAAGTGCTGTCGCAATCCTATCATTTGCCCTAAAAGTATTACCTCCTTTTCTCATCGATCCAATCAAATTTTCATATTGCTCCTTGGTTAGAGCAAGTGATTTCTTATTTGCCATTCTGTAATACATCTCCTATTTTCTAATAAAATTCTTATTCTGTTTAAAGTGCTTTTTGATATAAAGTTCGTATAATAGTAAAATATAGTTCGTTTATTTACTAACATGGCTATTATATCCTATTTTTCACCTAAAATCAAGCCAATTTCACACAAAAAGTACGTATAATATTCATTATACGTACTTTATTTTGATATAAATGTAAACGTGTACTTTACAAAGTAAACATTATGTATTACAATAGAAATATAGATTAAAAACAGGAGGCTTATCATGACTGGAATCAAATCATTTCGTATCTCAGATGAGACAAAGGAACGCTTGGAATTACTATCAGCTTCAATCGGAGGCAATAAGGATCGTGTATTTAATACACTGATGGATACCTATTCGCTTGAACAAGAAAAGGCGACAGTGGCTGCATCTGATCAAGAAAAAAATGTGGAAACATTCGAGCAGTATGCAAATACACTTGTTCGTCTTTATTTAGAGGCCTTACGTGCCGTATCATCATCTGATGATCGAATCCGCGGTGAATTTCATAATCAGCTTGAAGAAAATGCCAAGACAATAAAAGAGCTTAGAAACCAGCGTGATCGCATGGTAAATGAACTTACACTTGAAAAGACAAATGCACAAAAAGAAGCTGTCGAATTTCAGGCTAAAAATAAAGAATTGAAAGCTGTAATAGAACGGTTGGAAAAGTCACTGGCTGCTGCTAACGAACAAGTTGATGCAAAGCAGGCAATGAATGAGGTACTTCTTTCTCAGGTAAAGCAGACTGAAAAAGAGAAAGAAGAATATAACCAGATGGCAGCACGCTTCCATGAGCTTGAAAAGCAATTGGAAGATGAAAAGACTTCTTCCAGAAAGGAAAAACAAGCATTTGAAGAAGAATTACGTAAAGCTATTTCCGAAAAAGAGAAAGCTGCTTATGAAGCTGAGTTATTAAAAAAAGAAGAAATACATAAAGCAGAAGAAACAATCCGAAAGGAAAAAGATGAAGAAATTGCTGCTCTGCAAAAACAACTCTTTGATATGCAGACCAGGCAGCTTTCTGATCAGGCTTCCATTCAGGAAGCAAAAACCGCACTGCTGTCCCTTCGTTTAGAATTATCACAAGCACATCAAAAAGAACTTAATGAAGTGCGTATAGAAAAAGATAAGAAAATTGAAGCACTGCAAAATGAATTATTAAAGGCTTTTGATAAAAAATAAAGAACACAATATTTGTAATTGACATTAGAATATAGCTGTCTATAATAAAGATGCATAAAAATAATTTTATGCTTATCTGGATAATTACAAGTTGGAGGCTTATTATGAGTACACATGAAGATTTTGAAGATTGCCCACTGCAGAATATAATTCGAGATGGAGGCATGATGAACATCTTTCGCACGATTGGCTGCATTGGAGACAGTCTTGCGAGTGGTGAATTTGAATATTGGGATAATGGTCAAAAAGGCTACTGGGACTTTTATGAATACTCCTGGGGTAAGCAAATTGAGCGCATCACTGGTATTTCAGTAACGAACTTTTCGCGCGGTGGTATGACTGCTTTTCATATGTATCAGGAAGCAGACAAGCAGGACGGACCAAATGCAGATATTGCACACTTATTTGACCCATTTAATTTAAAGCAGGGTTATATCATTGCACTCGGTGTAAATGATTTAAAAGGTAAAAATAACTTAAATGATCTGTACGAAGGAAATGTCGGTTCAGCAAAAACAGACATTTGTCTTGAAGATTATAATAAGAATGCAAATACGTTTGTTGGCTGGTACGCAAAGATTATCCAGCGTATTCAGAAGATGCAGCCTCACACCAAATTTTTTCTGGTAACAATGCCAGATGAAGGTACTGGAAACTGGAAAGAGGAATCACACGCAAAGGCACTTCATGAAATCGCTGATTATTTGAAAAACTGTTACGTAATTGACTTGTATCATGAGGCTCCGAAATATGATGAAGAATTTCGCAGTAAGTATTTTTGCGGTCATATGAATGCAATGGGCTATTTATTAACTGCTCATTATTTCATGACATATATTGACTGGATCATCCGCCACAATGTACATGATTTTCGTTTTGTCCAGTTTATCGGAAGCGATAAAATTCCGTTTGCTCTTGGTAAAGAAGCTGCTGAAAAACAACAGCAGGAAAATGACAAAAAGAATGCCACAAAAGAAAAAGTTCTTGTAAGTGGTATGTCTAACGACTAATTTTGTATAAGAAAAAGAGGAGGAATACGAGTTGTTTCTCCTCTTCTATTTTTTGCTTTTTGTGTGTCAGGAATGTTGTTTTGGAGGAGAAGTTCTGGGTGGAAAATTTTATTCTATTTAAGTTATGCTACTTTTATGTTATTATATAATCAATGATATCTTTTTATTTATCATTTTTTTTCGCAGAAAACCTCGTCCGACATACGACATAATCTGGCGAAGTTTGTTCAAGTAATATTCCTGCAAAAGAGAAAACTATCAATATCTTTTAACAAAAAATAAGCTGCGACATCTTATAATAACTCGATGTCACAGCTTATTATCACAAAAATTAGATTCGATAAAGCCCCTCTCCCACCCTCACTGTGTGTTAATATCTGGTAGTAACGATAAAGAATTTCTATGCGCATGTAACGATGCTGGAGATTACAATGATTTTATACTGCTCTCCCTCACATGTTTTTCCTCTCTATTTTCTGTATGTTTTGCTGCTTTGTACTCTGCAGCTGAGCTGATATTCACTCACACAGCTACCGCTATCTTATCTTATTTTTTGCTGTTTCTAATTACCTTACAATCTTTTCATTCTTCTATCAGATCTGCTGTCCAGTTTGCTGCCTGAATTCGATTATCCAATATTCGATAGTCGCGACTCAAGGCATCTACCTTTTTTTGCAGTGCCTTCACATCAACTGCTGATAATTGGCGAATTTCATCGCCGCGTGATCTAAAGCACAGATTACTTGCAATTGAAATTGTATTTTGAAAACTTGCAATACGCAATTTCAAAACATCACGCTTTGCAAGCAGATCTGACAGCAATTCACCGTCTGATACAACTGCCATATTTGTTTTATTAATTACAATGATCAACTTTTCCAGCTGATTCAGGCATTCATCAAGTTCCTTTAAAAGCTGTTCCGGATCTTCTACTGGCAAAACTCCTTCCTGCATCAATGCATTGCTCGTAATACGAGAACGGAGCTGCTCAATTTTCTTATTCAAATCTGCTCTTTCCTGTAATGCTTCTGCAAGCTTCATGTCTTTCTCCTCTCTTATACGCTATCCTATTATGGTAGTATTTTTTTGTTTTATAAGTTATGCTACTTTTGTGTTATATTGTTTGTTATGATATCTTTTTGGAGCCAATTTTATTAGCGCTGCAAGTTTATATCATTTGATTTCATAACACGAATAATATCTTCTTCTGTTACAATATTAAAATCATGTTGAATCATCAGCTTCAATACACTGGCTGCAATTGAAAAATCAATCGTATACTGTGGATTTTCTTTCTTTTTCAGCATATGAATCAATGCTGCTGCAAATGCATCTCCTGCTCCTACCGCTTCTAAACTATGTACACGATGTACTGGCGTCTCATAAAACTGATCACCGATCAGATAAATGGCCATCCAATCTCCATCTTCAACTGTATGCATACTACGAAGCACACTTGCTACTGCTTTGCAATTTGGAAACTGTCTTGTAATTTCCTGCATTCCCTCTCGATATGTATCAATCTGTTCAATTCCTCTTGACATGTCTCCATCAAATGCATGAATTCCAAGAGAAGCTTCAAAATCTTCATCATTCGCAATGCAAAGTGTTACATATGGCATAAGCTCTCGCATAACGCACTGGGCTGTATTTTTATCCCACATCTTAGCACGATAATTTAAATCACAGACTACTTCGATTCCCTTTCTTTTACAGCATTTAAGTGCATCCAAAACTGTTTCCTTGACGCTCTCACTGACTGCCGGCGTTACTCCAGAGAAAAAGAAAATATCAGTATCTTCCAGAATTTGATCCCAGTCATATTCGTCTGGCTTTGAACAGGCAAATGCACTGTCAGCGCGGTCATACACCACATTTGTAGGACGAATATTATTTCCCTTTTCAAAGTAGTAAATACCGAGACGTTTTCCGCCACTTAAAATATGAGTGGTATCCGTTCCGTAACGGCGAAGCTCATTTAATGCTGCCTGACCAACTGGATTATCGGGAAGCTTCGTAACCAATGCTGCTTCTTCTTTTAACATGGCAAGTCCTGCTGCCACATTTGCCTCCGCCCCGCCATAACTTGCTTCAAAATTCTGTGCCTGCACGATACGAAGATATTCAGGTGTCTTAAGGCGCAGCATAATTTCTCCAAACGTTACCGCTTTCATTATAAAATTTACTCCTTCCCATCTTCATTTTATACAAGTATACCACTTATCTGACTGTTTTTCAACACAAGAAAAATTGCTTTACCACTTTCTTCTCATGCGTATTTGCATTCTTATATCGCAGCTTTACAAATTTTATTATCATTTCTGGTGCATCTGCAAAATATTTTCGCACTTCTAACTCATGCAAAACCAAAACAATTGGATTACTTGCCAGATTTATCAGATCCATATAGGTGCTGGGACTTTTTTCTTTTCTCAAAATTTCGTAGTTCAAAAATCTCTCTGCTTTTGAATCTGAGATTGCTATGCCATCACGCAGGTTCTTGCGTACTTCTTCTTGCTTTGTCTCTGTCCAACTACTCTGCTCATCCCCCATCAAGGTATTCAGTTCTTCCAACTCCTGCCGTGTCTTTTGAGGTATTTTCAAAATGTAGAAATAGCCGTATGTGCCTTTAATCTCTTTTGACATCAGTATTTCTGAATCAAGCATCTCTGTTACCATGTCTGAAACCTCATCTGCACTGTATAAGCTGTAGAATCCATTTCCACGTGATTCAAGAACGTTGGCATTCAATGTCACTTTGGTACCGCGCATTAACTGCACCACTGCATTTTGTGTAATATAAGTTTCATTTTTGGAAACACACTCAAAAATATCGCGTGCAAGGTAAGAATCCAGATACAGATGATATTGTTTTTTAAGCTCATTTTTCCGTTCTTCTTTGGTGGCTGCTGCCAACATCTTAATCTGTTTCACATTCCTTTGCAGTGTCTTTTTCCATTCGGGAACAGATTGCTGATAAGGGGCAGTCTTATACAAATAGGAAAATGTCGGAATACCATCCATATGGAAGGTAAGCTTTGTGTCCCCGTTTAAGATTCCCGCATTCTTTGATTTGCATTTAATGCGTCCAAATCCTGAAAAAGCTTCAATGGCATGTTGTCTGCAGCGTTCACGGAGCTTGGTATTCTTTAATAGCTGGTACTTTTTAAATTGTTCCGATGCCGTATACTTCGAACCATTTCCGTTAACCGTAATGCTGCCGGCTTCATTTGCAAAAATTACTTTCTGCTGCTCAATATACAGTTTTCCATCAACAGCCTTCTCCATTCCTGTACTAAAGCCATCCAGCCATGAAATCGCCCAACTGTTATATTCCTTTACCTTGTCATCCAACTCACGCTTGTATGATACTGGACTTGTGGATGGAGCTAATGGAATGCCTTCTTTTACTTCCTGTTCCAGTTTTTTTACAAACTTTTTTAGTTTTGCTTCAGTCGCAGCATCCCAATCTACACAAATTAAATCCCATAATCTGTCGTTCTGCTCTGTAATCGTTAGATATGATTTTATCCATGTCGGCTCCTGAAAAAAAGATGCAATGGATTTGCCTGAAAAAGTATCGCAAATGAACTTCATTCCTAGGTGCGAGACTGTGATATCTACTCTTTTGTCTTCATATTTGTTGCAATGCAAGGTTCCCTCAAATTTGGCATTGTTCCTGCACAGCTGGCCCAAATACGCATTCACGCATTCCTGCCCCTTTCTTTCAATCTCTTCCCAGTAATCTCGAATCAAGTCTTTCATTTGTTGGCGCTGCCTAGCTGCTTGCTCTTTGCGGACATCTTCAATTATTTCATCAGTCAGCTCTAAAAGATAAGACTGTACTTCATCTATGTCCGTACACAATCCCAATCGTGTACAATCTATCTTCCTTTCTAATCCTGTGCAAGCTGCGTCTCGGCTCGTTCCTTTTCGGCTCGAAGCTGTTCAAGGGTTTTCGGTTTTGTCATTGTAATTGACCTCCTTTTTTGATTTTGGAGACAAAAAAAGGCCGTCAACTTTTCGCATAGTGCGACCAGTCAACGGTCAGTTTTTGTATTTAATTGTTATATAACTGCTTACTCTACAATTTCATCAGAAACTGTAATTGTCACAGCTATTCCTGCATCACATTCTATTTTTCTAAAATCCTCTGTTATGTCCAAAACTTCCATCCGGTTTGAAGAAGTTCCAATTTTAACACAAATAGGAATTTCTTTGTTCAGCTCTATTGGTATCTCTCGGTCGATTTTTGAGTAGCCAATTCCCATTGATTCTTCAAACGGTGTATCTAAAGAAGGATAACTGTATTTCTCATGACCATTATCAGAAATGTTGTATAGCTCATAGCTGTTTTCGGTCAATCTTATCGCTATTCTTTTACCTAAGAAATCGTTGTTTCCGTGTGTCTTACCATCTTCAAACCACTCACCATCACGATATACCCAAACCGAAATCTCAAAAGATTTCACATTCTCATCGAGCGATATATCAAAGAATTGAATTTCATCATCGAACAGGTCAAGAACTTCCAATGTTTCTTCTGAAAATTCAGTAGGTTTGATAGATATCCCAGATTGTTTATTTTGCGAACAGGCACATAGCGAAAAAATCATTGCTACGGCTAACAGCACACTTATTGTTTTTTTCATTTTCTGTCCTCCGATCAAAACTATTATTTCAAACTTGCTGGCGGCGAACAGCATTTTATGCTGTTTGCGGACGGCAAGTCCACAGGGGATAGCCGCTTTAGCGGCGCAAGGGGGTGTAGCCACCTTGACGGAACGAAGTGACGCAACATTCTCGGTCATGCAGTTTTCTTCTGCTGAC